>BNJS01003531.1_pt1 | contig 21688 bp, 26 predicted proteins | sample 8540461 | NCBI WGS metagenome assembly BNJS01 (sample SAMD00202454, study PRJDB9452) | human saliva metagenome | isolation source: human saliva | place: Japan | reverse complement strand
ATCAATTAGCAAGACAAGCTTACAACAAATAATAGAAAGATAGGGAGTTTTCAATATGGAAGAATATGTAATATATTTAGTAGCTTATGTCCAGATACAAAAACATTTGTAGAAGAGTTAAGACAAAATACAACTACGACGCAGATATCAAGTATGGCGAATTTAAAGAACTTATTCGTTTAAGAGATGAAAACCACAATTTGAAGGTCAAACAATGGGGAATGGGAATTCCTTTAGTGACAAAACAGGACAAATATTTTTGAAATCAATAATTAAATGGAACTAATATGAGGCTGTTCCAGCTGAAAGCATCCGTTAATACTGTCTAATCACTTTTGGGAGCAATCTTATTACCCATTAACGGAATGAAAAACGGGCTGCTAGACGAAAAAATGGCGATACCCGAAAAAGATTACTAACCTAGGAATAATAGGTGAGGATTGTGATAATAGAATGACTATTTTCACCATAAACTCACAGAATTTATTTTACAATTTGTTATGTAGTAACATAATTTATTGGGGAATTATTCCCTATATTTTACGAAACAATTATAGGGGAAGAGACAAAACAAAAAGGAATATTATTTGCAATATGGATATGACTTCATGTCTTCAGGATTTGTAACAAATAACATTATTATTATATGAAAACCTACTAATAAGACGCGACGGAATATTTCAGGTCTTAACCATGATGTCCAAGAAACAAGCCATGCACATTACTATTCATTATTATTAGTTTTTACTAGGCGGAGTTTATTGCGAAATGATTTTTTCCGAAAAGCTTCTGATTTGCAAAACTGATATGGAACATGACTGTATTAGGTTTTTATTAGAATCAGTTTTTGGTTAAATTAGAAGTTTTATGATTTATCAACCAGCTTTACAGTCGGTGTCAAAATAGTATGTTTACATTACCGTGGACGATTTAAAGAAATACTCATTTCACGGATATTTAACTGATACAGGATTTGTGATTACAGACGTCTAAGAGGTCAATCAAGGACAAAATAAAATAGTTTTTATAGTTTGCGTTGTCTTTTATTTGAGGAGCACAGCACTCGAAATGGCAACATGGTCTAAAGAACTACATATTTGTCATTATATTAGTTATGTCGGTGGAATATTTCTATTCCGTCATTTATATGAATACTATCATTTGTTGGAGGAAGAAGCATGACAGATATTTTAGTTGTAGGATATGCAAAAAGATATTGTTGATGTATTCAGGACAAAAGAAGCAGGCAATTGTTCAATGTAGCATCAACGATCGAGAGTCAGGTAAACTTTTTATACATTGGTACTCAATCATGAAAATTATTAGAAACAGAAGAAAAAATTACCAGTTACCACAAAGTAAAAGGAACACCAGGTTTAAATTAGACGCACCGCACAAGAAGCCATACAGAAAAAAAGCGTTGGAGTTGAAACCTACTTTGGATCTACAACATTACTGAATAATTGAAGGAAGTTCCTCCATCAGCTCCATTACATTTTAGTCTATGTACAGATATTTGTGTCATTAGCAATGTCTTATTAGCAAAGCAACTTCCCAGAAACACCAATGTATACCTACTATGCAGGAGTTACCTCAAAGTCATGTCAGCCATGAAAATGTGTCAATTAATGTGTAGAATAAGTGAAGTGAAAGAACGGATTCTAAAGAAAATTAAAAGAACTAAAATGTCCTGAATGCCAATGTTAGTAGCAATTTAATTGCATTGTAATTGATCACCCAAGAATTAACTGTAAGAAGATTGAAATGTCTGGAGGATTTATCAAACACGATTAATTTATTTAAGAAAAATATATAAAACCAAAATAAAGGAGAAATAAATATGTCACAAGAATTTTAAAGCAGCAGAAAAATTGAAAAAATCAACTAAAGAAGTAGAAAGCCAATCTCAAGTGGAGAAGAAGTATTATTTATTGACGTCCAACTTGTCCATATTGCCGTCGTTTGCCCCAAAATGAATGAAGCACGCCGCTTTAAACAAAACCAGCTATTTTGTAATAGTGAAGCATGTTACACAAATGATAATCAACCATTCCGCAAAAGGCATTCCACAAAACCAGGTCTATTAGTTGCAAGCTGAGAGGTCGTAGTTTGCGATCCATCAATTAGCGTAAGATACACACATTCGTTAATAAACAAGACAAGACTATTTTAATTTAAAAAGGAGAGGACTTGTAGCCAACGAAACTAAATGTCCGCACTCGTCAAAAAGGTTTTACAATTGGATGAACATTCATGCAGATATTGTGAGTCAAATGTTTCGTAAATCAAGAATCATGCCGCCAAGAAATTCATCAACAATTAGAATTAGCCAAAACAGAAAACAATTGAAACAGAACAATTAAAATCTCAACAAGCTCTCACTCTCTATTTTGAAGAGAAATTAAAGTACACTATACACAGTAAATTGCTTTTATTAGAGCAAGAGCTAAAACAAGTTATAGTCAACAAATGGAAGTTCGTTGAAAAGAAAAACATATAACTAGAAATGGAATTATCTAAGATCTCAACAAGAGTGTGTTGTTTCAAAACAAGAATTGACGCAGCAATATCAAGATCACTGCAGCAAGAACAATTGATTCAATCGCTTCACGCGAGATTGACGCACAAGAAACAAAAAGAAGCCTTACATGAGCTTTCTCGTTATCTGCTGAAAAAGATCGAGTTATTGCTTGACTTTAGAAGCGAAAAATCATTTGCGAGAAAAAGAACATAGAAGTTCAAGCAGCGGCTTTAAAAAGAAAAATACGAGCTGGAATTACGTCAAAAGACAGAAACGATTGCGCTTTTATAAAGATTTTAAAGCAAAACAATCGACATGATCGTGAAAAGTTTAGAACAACATTGCGATCTCAATTTAATCAGTTGAGAATGACTTTATTTTTCCAAGAGCTGAATTTCGGAAAAGATAATGATGTGCTAAATCGGGAAGTATAGGGCGATTATATTTACTGAGAATATGATGACTTGGAGAAATGAAATATTTATCCATTATGTTTGAGATGAAAAATGAAAATGATCAAACAGTCAACGAAAGAAAGAAAATGAACATCTCTTTAAAGACTGGATAAAGATCGACGTGAGAAGAAATTGCGAAATAAGCGTGACGGCATTCTTTATTAGAAGCAGATAAATGAACCATACAACAATGGAATTGTGGATACAGCTCATGTATATGAGAGAGATGGGCGTTGTTAGACCTCACCCTTTATTCCACATTAACGTTATCAAGAAAATGCGGCGTTAAATCTACTAAAATACAAACAAAGAATTAGCGCAAATGAAAGAGCAACAATTAGATATTACGCATTTTGAAGAAGACTGCTTTGCTGCACGGGTTTAAAACAGCCTTTCTAAAACTATGAATTGAAGTTGAGAAGAAATTTAAAACAGCAATTGATGAAATTGAGAGACAATTCCTGCATTTACAGGAGACACAGAGATGCGCTGTTATCGTTCGAAACAACAATTTGAGATTAAGCGAATAATAAGGCAGACTGATTTGACCGTACTCGCTGCAAAATAATGCAACGATGAAAACAGGAGATTTGAAGAATTAGAATAGGAGAATCAGATGGCAAAATTTATCGTAGAGCAGAATTTTGGGAACTATTTGCGTGAGTCAAGTCGAATGTGTTACGTATTAAAAGGTATTGTTGCAGATATGAAGACCTGGCAGAAGCATCCATTTGAAGGATCTTTACAAGAAGCGTGCCAAAAGCTTCCAAGTTCATTTTATCATAGAAGCCTAGTGACAATCAAAGTTATCCAACAATGGAGACAAGCCTATTCTAAAGTTCAAAACCAGAAGAGTGTCGTTCCTCTATTGAAGCATTAGTATTAAAACGTGTTTTCAAGGACACATAGACCTGATCGATTACTCCATTAGTAGATATTTATAATAGTATTTCTATTGAATATGCTGTCTGCATTAGGGGGCAGAAGATCAGGATAAAATCCAAGGAGATTTACGCTTAGGTAAAGCTTAAAGGCGTGAGAAAGTTTCTTCGCAAGAGAAAGCAAGAAGATCTCACCCAGCATTAGAGGGGCGGGAGATTTGCTCACTGATAATGATGAGCTGCGAAGTCGCCGTCTTTGAACTGGAGAGAAGCGAAGAGAACGGATGTTGCAAGAAGAAACAACACACACGCAGTTCTTATGTAATGGAATCTGTCGACAAAGACTGCCGAAAGAGAGCAACAGTTGCAATGGCTACTTACGCTGCGAAGAATACTCTACTGCACAGGTGAGTAAGTTACGATATAGTAACACCAGAAAAATAGCGTGAAGTTGAATTACAGGAGAAGTGGCATGAGCAGTCGTTCTGCCACTTTTGAATAGTTTAGAAAATACGAAAAGGAAAGGAGGGAAAGCAACGCGCATATTACATATATGATATGGATGCTGCATCTGTGGAACAAATGGATCATCCGCATTTAAGAGGGAAAAACCAATTATTGTTGGTGGGAAAAGTCAATCAACGTGGAGTAGTGGCAACTTTGTTCTTATGAGGCAAGAGCATTTGAGTACGATCTGCAATGCCGACGAGTAAAGCTATCCGATTATGTCCCAAAAGCCATTATTGTTCCTCGAATTTTGAACGCTATCGACAATTAAGTTTACAAAATCGAAATATTTCATCGATATACGCCGTTAGTTAGAACCGATGTCGATTGATGAAGCTTATTTAGATGTTACAGAGAATTACAAAATCAAACTTCTGCAACAATGATTGCTAGAGAAATTCAAGAAGCTATCTATAAAAGAAGTAGGATTAACTTGTTCAGTTGGAGTATCATTTTAATAAATTTTTAGCCAAAATTGCTTCTGGGCAAAAGAAAACCAGCTGGAATTACAGTAATTGATCAAGAATCATTTTCCAGAATTTATTAAAAACATTTACCTGTTGAAAAATTTTTTTGGAGTAGGACAAGCAATCGGCAAAAATTACATCAGAAAAATTTATTCACGGAGAGAGATATTCTGAATTGTTCTAAAAGAGTATTTTAATAGAACATTTTCGGAAAGCAAGGAGAAGCACTGTATCGACAAGTAAGGAGGAAAGTCCAATGATCAATTAACATTGTATCGTGAAAGAAAATCTTACGGTAAAGAAGAAACTTTATTAGAAGATACAACAGATGAAGAAGTACTACAGAAATATATAGAGCAATTCTCAGAACAAATATCTAACTGGTTAAAGAAAAATAAACTGGGCTAGCAAAACAATAATAATAAAATTTAAAACAAAGATGATTTTTGAAACTAAAAACAAGAAGCAAGACACTAGATACTATGTCTCAAAGTAAAGAAAAAATTAGCTTTAGAAGCTTATCACCTATTAATGGAAGAGTATAATAATGAATCCATTCGTTTAATTGGACTACTAGTTCTCAGTTTTGAACAGACGAAATTATTTGTTTGAGCAAGTTAAACTGTTTTAAAAATATTAGTACAGTTTTTAGTAGACACTCATATAACACAGAATAAAGGATATATTTTTCCAACTTTTCATTTTCAACAATGAAAATGATAAAATATTTTTGCACAAAAACATAAATAAATACTGTTTATAAACAAATAATTGTAATACTAGTTCACAAAAATAAAATAAAACTCGAACTTAATTACTTGCATAACTAAAAAGCATGGTAAATTAGTATATGAAAAATAATAGAAATGATACAGAAATAAAATTCTGTTTCTTCATTTTTGTTATGAAGCACAATTTCAAAAGAAAAGGGGAAACAAAAGTATGGCAACGAAGATTCGATCCTCGATGCGCTTTTCACACCAGATAACTCGAATTTTGAAATGGTTCAAGCTATTAGATGAAGAAGGAAAGAGTTGTAAATCCAGATTTAGTACCAGATTTATCTGATGATGAATTAGTCGAATTAATGACTGATATGGGTATGGTCACGTATTTTACATGAACGTTCAACAGCGTTAAACCGTCAAGGACGTTTTAGGTTTTCACGCTCCAACAGCAGATCAAGAAAGCTCACAATTAGCTTCATTAAAGCAATTGATAAAGGTGATGTATTATTACCAGGTTACCGTGATGTACCACAATTAGTAAAACATGGTTTACCATTATCACAAGCATTCTTATGGTCTCGTGGACATGTTGCAGGGAACATGTATCCAGAATCATTAAAAGCAGTACCACCACAAATCATCATTGGTGCACAATATGTTCAAGCAGCAGGTGTTGCATTAGGATTACAAAAACGTGGTAAGAAAAATGTAGCTGTTACTTATACAGGTGACGGAGGTTCTTCACAAGGGGATTTCTATGAAGGAATTAACTATGCTGGTGCATACAAATCACCTGCTATCTTCTTCATTCAAAATAATGGATGGGCTATCTCAACTCCTCGTGAATTACAAACAGCTGCTACAACTTTAGCACAAAAAGCTGTTGCTGCTGGTATTCCAGGTATTCAAGTAGATGGTATGGACCCATTAGCAGTTTATGCCGTAACTAAAAAAGCTCGTGAATATGCAGTTGCAGGAAATGGTCCTGCATTAATCGAAACAATCTGTTTCCGTTATGGTCCTCACTACATTATCAGGGATGATCCAACTCGTTATCAACCAGAAGGAATTCAAGATGCATGGGCTAAAAAGACCCATTAATTCGTTTCCGTAACTACTTAACAGCTAAAGGCTTATGGTCTGAAGAAAAAGAAAATGAAGTTATTGAAGCAACTAAAGAAGAAATTAAAGAAGCAATCAAAGAAGCTGATAAACAACCAAAACAAAAGTTTCATTCTTCTTGAAGACAATGTTTGAAGAACCAACAAACGTTATCCAAGAACAACTTGATTACTTTGAAGCAAAGGAGAATAAATAATTATGGCACAAATGATCAATGATTCAAGCCATTACGGATGCATTGGCTTTAGAATTAAAACGTGATGAAAATGTCCTAATTTTCGGTGAAGACGTTGGTAAAAACGGAGGAGTTTTCCGTGCAACTCAAGGACTTCAAGATGAATTTGGAGAAGACCGTGTATTTAACACTCTTTTAGTAGAGAATCAGGTATTGGTGGTTTAGCTATCGGTTTAGCATTAGAAGGTTTGTCGTCCAGTTCCAGAAATCCAATTCTTTGGATTCGTATTTGAAGTAATGGATAGTGTTGTTGCTCAGCCAGCTCGTTACTCGTTACCGTATGGGTGGAACTCGTCAAATGCCTATCGTATTCTCGTTCACCATTTGGCGGTGGGGTTCACACACCAGAATTACACTCAGATAACTTAGAAGGTTTAGTAGCAGTCAATCACCAGGTTTGAAAGTCGTTATTCCTTCAAACCCATATGATGCAAGGTTTATTAATTTCAGCGATTCGTGACAACGATCCAGTTGTTTTACTTAGAACATATGAAATTATACCGTTCATTCCGTGAAGAAGTTCCAGAAGAAAGCTATACAGTTCCATTAGGGAAAAGCAGCTGTAACTCGTGAAGGTACAGATGTTTCCAATTATACTTACGGAGCAATGGTTCGTGAATCAGTTAAAGCAGCTGAAAAACTTAGAAAAGAAGGTATTTCTGTAGAAGTTATCGACTTACGTACAGGCTTCTCCATTAGACTTGGATATAATTTTAGCATCTGTTCAAAAACTGGACGTGTTGTAGTTGTACAAGAAGCTCAACGTCAAGCAGGTATCGGCGCAATGGTAATGTCTGAAATTTCAGAACGTGCTATTTTACATTTACAAGCTCCAATTGGACGTGTTGCAGCACCAGATACAATTTTTCCCATTTGGTCAAGCAGAAAATGACTGGTTACCAAAATGCAAGTGATATTGAAGCAAAGTTCGCGAAACTTATAATTTTTAATTGTAAAACCATTCACTAAAGAGCAAAAAGCCCTTCAAAGGTGATTTGCCTTTAGAATATTTAAAGTAAAATTAAGAAGGGATGTACAAGCATGGCTTCCTCAATTTAAAAATGCCTGATATCGGTGAAAGGTATCGCAGAAGGCGAAATCGTAAAAATCGACATTAAAAGTCGGTGACACAATCCAAGAAAGATGATATTTTTATTCGAAGTACAAAACGACAAATCTGTAGAGGAAATTTCCATCTCCAGTAAGTGGTAAAGTATTAGAAGTTAGAGTTCGAGAAGGAACAGTAGCTCGTGTTGGAGACATTATCGTTGTTATCGATGAGTGGTTCTGGTCCAGCGAAAGCAGCTCCCAGCTAGCTCCAGCAGCAAGTGCACCAACAGCTCCAGCAGCAGGTGTATTCCAATTCAAATTACCAGATATCGGTGAAGGAATTGCAGAAGGTGAAATCGTAAAATTGATGTTAAAGTAGGCGACACAATCGCAGAAGATGACATTTTATTTGAAGTACAAAAATGACAAATCTGTAGAAGAAATTCCATCTCCAGTAAGCTGGAACAATTACTGCAGTTTTAGTATCTGGAAGGAACAGTAGCTCGTGTAGAGATGTTATTGTTGAAATCGCAGCAGAAGGAGTTGCACCAGTTGCAGCGCCATCAGCACCAGCGGCTCCAGCAGCTAGCCAGTCCAGCAGCGGCACCAGCGGCTCCAGCACAACCAACAGAGTTCCAGCAAGCAATCCTGGTAAATTAGTACTAGCAATGCCTTCAGTACGTCAATACGCACGTGCAGGTGTTGATATTACAGCAGTTGTTCCAACTGGTAAAGGGGACGTAACTCGTGAGATATCGATAACTTCGGTGGTGCACCAGCTGCAGCTCCTGCAGCTGAGAAGCAGCACCAGCAGCTCAAAGCGGCAGCACCAGCAGCTACCAGCACCAGCACCAGCAGCTCCCAGCTGCTAGAGAACCAGCTAAACCATTTGTAGGTTCAGCAGAACGTGAAGAACGCGAAATTAACTCCAATGCGTAAAGCAATTTCTAAAGCAATGGTAAATAGCAAACAAGCCCCTCACGTAACATTACATGATCAAGTTGAAGTTTCTAAATTATGGGATCACCGTAAGAAATTCAAAGATGTGTTGCTGCAGCACAAGGTACTAAATTAACATTCTTACCATATGTTGTTAAAAGCATTAGCAGATAGCAATGAAGAAATTCCAGTATTAAATGCTTCAATTGATGATGCAACACAAGAAATTGTTTCAAAAACTACATCAATATCGGTATTGCAACTGATACAGATTTAGGATTATTCGTTCCAAATATTAAAGATGCAAATACTAAGAGCATGTTTGGAATTGCTGATGAAATCAATGCATTAGCAGCTAAAAGCTCACGAAGGTAAATTAACTGCAGCTGATATGGGACATGGAACAATTACAATTTCAAATATTGGTCTCAGTAGGTGGTGGCTGGTCTCACTCCGGTTATTAACTACCCTGAAGTAGCTATCTTAGGTGTAGGTACAATCGTTCGTGAACCAGTTATTAACGAAAACGATGAAATCGTAATCGGACGTAACATGAAATTATCATTAAGTTTCGGACCACCGTATCGTGGACGGAGCTACTGCTCAAAAAGCAATGAACGAATTAAAAAGCGTTTATTAGCTGATCCAGAATTATTATTAATGGAAGCTTAATTATAAACTAGTAGTCGACGTAAAACCGTTTCTGATCTACGTCGTATCACTATTGAAAACTTTAAGAGGTGAAAAAGATGGTAGTGAGCGATTTCGCTATTGAACTAGAATACAGTCGTAATTGGTGCCGGCCCTGGTGGGTATGTTGCTGCAATTCATGCAGCGCAAGAAGGACAAAAAGTTGCGATTATTGAAAAAGAATATATTGGTGGTGTGTGTTTAAACGTTGGATGTATTCCATCTCAAAAGCATTACATCTCTGCAGGACATCATTATCAGAAGCTCAACATTCTGAAGTTTTTGAGTAACTGCAAAGAAGTAGTATTAGATTTTGCGAAAACTCAAGAATGGAAAGATAATCAAGTAGTTATTAACTTCAGTATTGAATACTTATTAAAGAAAAATAAAGTGGAAATCATTCGTGGAGAAGCTTTCTTAGTAGATGACCACACATTACGTGTTGTGACAGAAGATTCTGCTCAAACATACTCATTCAACCATGCAATTAGTTGTAACTGGTAGCCGTCCAATTGAAATCAAAGGTTTCAAATTTGGTGGACGTGTCATCGATTCAACTGGTGGTTTAGGATTAAAAAGATGTTCCTAAAGAAAATTGAGTTGTTATCGGTGGTGGAGTAATCGGTTCAGAATTAGGTGGAGCTTATGCTAACTTAGGTTCTGAAGTAACAATTTTAGAAGGTCGCTCAAGCATTCTCATCAATGTTTCGACAAAAGATATGGTGAAATTAGTTGAAGATGATTTTGCTAAAAAGGTGTTAAAGTTATTACTTCTGCAATGGCTAAAGAAGCTGTTGATAATGGCAGATAGCGTAACCGTTAAATTGAAAGTTGAAGGAAAAGAAGCAATCAATCGTTGCTGATTACGTAATGGTTGCTGTAGGACGCCGTCCAAACACTGATGAATTAGGATTAGACGTTGTAGGGTGTTGAAATGACTGAACGTGGTTTAGTGAAAAAGTAGACAACCAAGGACGTACAAATATTACATTTTTCGCAATCGGGAGATATCGTTCCTGGTGCAGCATTAGCACATAAAGCAAACGTTACGAAGGTAAAAGTTGCTGCTGAAGCAATCTCAGGTAAACCAGTTGCTGCTGACTATCGTGCAAATGCCAGCTGTTGCTTTCACTAGATCCAGAATTAGCTTCTGTTGGTTATACTCAACAACAAGCGAAAAGATGCTGGATTAAAAGTAAAAGCATCTAAATTCCTCTAGGAAATGGTCGTGCGATTTCATTAAAATGCAACAGAAGGTATTTGTTCGTTTAATTACAACAAAAGACGACAACGTAATCGTTGGTGCTACAGTTGCCGGCGTAGGGCGCAAGTGACTTAATCGCAGAATTAGGTTTAGCTGTTGAAGCTGGTATGAATGCAGAAGATATCGCATTAATAATCCACTCACATCCATCATTAGCTGAAGTTATTATGGATGCATGCTGAATTAGCATTAGTATGCCAATCATATTTAATAAACATTACTGTTTTGAGCGAGATTTCTCGGTCTTTTTGTGTTTCTGATAACATTTTGAGTTGCGTAACATTCCTAATAGGTATAGAATAGAGAGTACTTTTTGAGAAGGAGAGATGGCATGGAAGAAGTACTAGATCAGTAGTTTAATAAAACACAATTAAGAATGAATATTTTTCATATTGTATGGCCTGTTTTTATTGAAGTGTTTATTAGGTTCTGATTCGGAATGGTCGATATGATGATGGTAGGTCGTATTTCCAGAACATGGCTCAAGCAGTTTCTGCTGTTGGGATGACAAAACTCAACCCGTATTTTTAGGATTGAGTTTTGTTCAAGCATTAAAATGTTGAGGGAACAGCCATCATTGCTCGTTATTATGGAGCAAAAGAAATATAAAAACATATTAGCTAGTATTAAAACACGTGATGTTGCTGGCAATGGTTGGATTGTACTTATTTCAGTGTTAATGATTTGTACTAGCACCCTGATGTATTCATCCTTTTTAGGGCAGATGTCTTCTGTTATTGAGTTGATCAGGATATTTTGCGTGATTATGCTTGGATTTATTTTCCAAATCATTTTCATTTTACGATGACTGCAGCTTTTGACGTGGATTGGCGAAACGATTCCGATGCGTAATAATGTTAATTGCGAATAGTTTAAATGTACTTGGGAATGCTAGCTAATTTATGGTTTATTTGGTTTCCAGTGCTTGAGTAACTGGAGCAGCTATTTCAACAACATTGAGTAATGTCATTGCGATGTCGTTAAACTTACGGTATGTGGTATCTAAAAAGAGTGTTTTTATATTTAGATTTTAAAGAAAAATTTGAATTTCGTTTTGAAAATGATGAAAGATTTAACTCGAATCGGATTGCCTGACTGCTTTAGAACAATTAGCATTAAGAGTGGGGATTATTTCATTTTTAAATATTGTTTTCTGGATTGGGGACTAAAATGTTTTATGCAGCCCATCAAATTTCATTAAATATTTTAAATCTAACTTATTCACCTGCTCCAAGCTTTTGGGATTACAGCATCCACTTTGATGGGACAATCTCTTGGAGCGAAAAATGAACAATTAGCAAGAATGTATCTAGAATGTGTCAACGAATAGGTTTTGTCATTGCCATCGGGATGTCACTATTTATCTTTTTCGGTTCGAAAACTTTAGCAGAATTTTTACTCTACAGACACTGAAATTATTCTGAAATACAATGATTGCCTTAACAATTGTACGTATCTGTTCAACCGTTCCAAAGTCATCAATTAATTACTTCTGGGTAGCACTAAGAGGCAGGAGATACTGTTTCGCCTTTGATTGCCATTTTTGTAGGGTCAGTGTTAATTCGAGTTAGTTTAGGTTTATGCTATTTGTCAATATATTTTACCTTAGGGTCTAGCAGGAGCTTGGTATGCGGTATTCATTGATCAATTTATTCGTTGGCTCATTATTCTATTTAGATTTAAATCGGAAAACTGGAAAAATATTCGTATTTCTTAGATTAGTAGATGCAAAGGATAAGCCTTTTTATTTTATCAAAAGGTGTATACTAAGTGGTGTACTTTTTTGAGGAGGGACTTATTTGGCAAATTATAGTTATCCATTAGACTTGGATTGGACTCACCAAGAAATGTCAAGCAGTTATTGCATTATGGAATGCTGTAGAAGTGCTTATGAACGTGGAATTGAAACTGAAGTATTTATCAAACGATATAAAAGATTTCAAAACGATTGTAAAAAGTATTGGTGAGAAAAAGACTTGGTAAAGAATTTGAAATCGGTTTCTGGATATAGTTTATATCGTGTCGTTCAAATGAGTAAAAATAGCTTCAAAAAGAATTAAAAATGGAACAGTAGAAAGGATGTTAGTTATGGATTTATTTGCAACACATTTATTAGTCAATGATTGGATTATGGAGGCTGGAAATAAAAATTCGTCATAGCTTTGGTGAATCAATTACAGTGGATACAAAAATCTGAGTCGTAATGACTCTAGTAACAAATGTTGATAAAGAAATCGAACAATTTTTAATTTCAAAAATTCGTGAACAATTCCCAACACATAAAAATTATGGGAGAAGAAGGATTCAGTGATGAATTAACTTCAATGGACGGATATGTATGGTTAATCGATCCAATCGATGGCACATTAAACTTTGTAAAACGTCAAGAAGATTTTTGGGATTATGGTTGCTTTATATAAAGATGGCGTTGGTTTATTAGGGTTACATTTTATGATGTATGCTGACCGCTTTGTTTATGGTATTGAAAAGACTACGGTGCTTATTGCAATGGTCGTCGCTTTATCTCAAACCAGAAGTTCATAGTATCGGTGATAGCTCTATTAACGTGTAAACGGATTTATGTTATTAGAAGCAAAATGAAAAAGAAGCAGCAATGATTCGTAAAGCAATGGTAACTCGTACTTATGGAGCTTCTTCAATTGAACATATCAAGTAGTATTAGGAAAAATCTGTTGCTTATGTATCAACATTACTAGCACCATGGGATATTGCTGCTGGTATGGTAATTGCAAAAGAATTAGATTTACACTATGTACAGTAGACGGAAAAGAAGTAGACTTCTTAGTACCAAACAAAAAGACTACAGGAGTTATCTGTCTCGAAAAGAAATTGCAGAAGAAATTATTGCAGCATTTAAATAATAACAGTCAGAGTCGTAAGATTTACGACTCTTTTTATCAAGGAGAACTATGAATATTGCAGTTTATTAGTGCCGTAGTCAGAGTAGTCTTAGCTTTTGCTGAAAAACTGAAGAACTAGGACTTTGGATAGCGAATATGAATCACACACTTGTTTACGGTGGAGGAAATACTGGCTTAATGGGAGTGATTGCAACTTCTGTTATGAATGCTGGTGGACAAGTCATTGGCGTCATGCCACAATTTTTTGTGGATCATGAACGCAGATATCACCAAACTTCATATTGTTGAAACGATGTCAGAACGTAAAATAAAAGAGATTGAATTAAGTGAAGTGTATATTGCACTTCCGGGAGGTCCAGGAACACTCGAAGAAATTAGCAGAAGTCGTTTCATGGGTAGAGTTGGATCAAACAAATGGAATTTTGTATTTTCTATAATATGAAGGTACATTATGATCATTTAGAGAGCTCAATCACTATGGTAACAACAAAATCTACTAAGCGAAAGAAGATAGAACACATACATTTTGCAAAGTCACTAGAAGAAATTGAAAATTAATCGAAAACTGCGAAAAGCGTTAGATAAGTGTCTGACGCTTTTTAATATTTGAGTTAAAATGTGTATATTATCAGCTGAATAGTATTGAGTCATAATAGTGAGAGAAGGAAAGGTTTAGAGTTATCGAGGTGTAAAATGGGTGGATATTCATATGAAAAAAGTATTATTCTTATATTGTATATTAGTGACCTGTATCTTTTTAGCGTTTTATCATTTGCTCAGAACAATAGAAAATGAGCTTTCTGAATTAGAGATCTACTGTTCAAAATGTAAAATTGACTATAAAAAGTGAGAGAGTTTGGAAATGACAGATTTGATATTTACTTTTTCTATAGAGGGATGAAGTTAACTTAGTAATGATGATGTAATCTTGAAGTGATTTATCAAAAAGAATTTTAGAAGTATCTCTAATACAGAAAGCAGTACCAAAATATTAAAAGAAAAGCAAAATCAAATAGAGAATTTGTTAGAGGAGAAACGTTTATGTTATAAATACGTTGTCCTAAAAGGTACTAAAAAATTGTATTTGTATGATGCGTTATCAAACAAAGGATACTGCTCACACCACGACCTAATGGATTTGTTGTCGTACAATCATTAAAGTGAAATTATTAAACGAAGGAGATCAGTAGAGTGAGATACATTCTTTACTACGTGGAACAAATGTTGGTGCAGGCAATAAAGTAGCAATGAGTGAACTGAAAGCATTATTAGAAAGGATTTAAATCTTTGCAAAATGTTCATCTCGTATATTAATAGCGGAATTTATAGTAGTACGTGATACACTGATATTTCGTACTTTGCAAAATCAAAAGATTTGCTAGAAAGTCATCATTATGAGTTTTCAATTTCCTTTTGCGCTCTACTGGACGAAAAGAAGAATATTTAAAGAAAAAGCACTTTACCAGAGAGTGGTGGGAATGAAGAGTTGACAGCACAGATGGCTATTATTCTTTCTTATCAGTTAGATAAAAGCTCGACACTAGAGCTCCTAGCCAAGCAAACTTTCATACGAGGTAGTATGTCCATAGGGAAATCATGCTGTGTTTTTGAAAATTCGATGAAGCAGAGATTAAAAAACAACTTACTCATAAACAGTTATTAAAGCAAATTCTTTATAAATGATTACGATCTTTGAATGGAAACACGTTTGAAAAAAATAGCTCAAAGCAATTGGCATAAACGCTAGTTTTGTTATAATTAGAAAGTGAGTTTAAGGACAGGAGGATGGCAATGATTGAAAAGAACCATCGTTAGTTTGATTTTGTTAATGACACATTGACTGAAAAACAACAGATGTAGATTTTGAGATTATTCTTTGGTAGGAAGATTGCGGAAGAATTTGAGATTAGTCGACATGGTAATATTCGACGATCTGCTCAATGTTAGAAGATTATGAACAAAATTACATTTAGTGAATGATTTTTATAAAAGACGGCTACTCTATGATGGTGATGAACAGCATATCAAAATTGTGCCAAATGATCATCAATTGCAACAGTTGATGAACTTCTGAAATGAATAAATAAGCCTGATTGAGGGTGAAACAATTGAGGTTTATGATCAGCTTTTGAAATGCGATGGGTTCATTAACAAAAGGAAAAATTGCAAAATTTAAAACAGATGTGCGTGAAGTTCGTTTAGCTGAAAGCAGACGTGAACTTTAAGTTGTAAAAGATTTTGTACGAAAAGTAAATGAACGTGCATTGGGTTCTAATGTATTAAGGCTTTATCTCAGCTGTAATTTATAAAATTGTTAATGAAGAATTAACAAATTAATGGGGGAGGCAAACTAGAACAATTTTCACCGAAACCACCTACTGTTGTGATGATGGTTCGGTTTACAAGGGGCCAGGTAAAACAACCACTAACATTGGTAGCTTCATTTGTAGCTAAACATGAAAACAAACGTCATTACATTGTTCAATATCGTCAGCCCTTTTCAGTCAATTTACAAACGTTGAAACTATTAAATTATCCATTATTACAGGAACAGATGTTAATCTGGGTTGTCAGCAGGTCAGACGATGCAACGATTGAAGGTCGTGACTTAGTCGTATCGATACGGCGGTCGTTTACATATCGGTGAAGCTTTAATGGAAGGGTACACAAAAATATTAAAAGCTGTTGCGAATCAAATGAAATCTTATTAGTTGTCGATGCAATGACAGGGGCAAGATGCTGTGAATAATAGGCATTTTGAACGTTTGATATTACTCAGGGTTATTTAACAAGTTAGATTAGGGGACACTCGTGGTGGTTTGGCTCTATCGATTCGTTCTGTAACAGGAAAACCAATTAAATTCTCTGAACAGTGAACAGTACTTCTGAACGTATGGCTTCTCGTATTCTTGGTATGGGCGATATCATGAAGAAAAAGCTCAACAAGATTTTGATGAAGCAAAGCTCAGGAGGCTAGCAGATGAAATTAAAGCTATTACATTTTTGACTTTAATGGTTTTATCGACCAATTAGATCAAGTGAATAATGAGGACCTTGGAAGATATCTTAAAAATGGTTCAAGGTTAAATAAATTCAGGATTAAATGATTTAAAGTGGATCCAGATACAGCACGTATATTGTCTTATCAATGACACAGCAGAACGTGAAAATCCAGATATTTATCACAAGCAAGACGTAAAAGAATTTCAGCAGGTTCAGCTCGTCCATGATGATAATGATTAAACAATTTAATTAAAAATAATTGAATCAAATGTCAAATGGAAATATGCAAGCAATGGAATCGATGATGGGACAATTAGGCATGGGTGGCAGTGGTCAGTGCAGTGCAACAATATGTCATTAAAGCAAAATAAATTGAAATTAAAAGAAAAACGTTAAATAAATAGAAGGGGTTTGCAATGTCAAAACAAGTATTATTCATTAATGGTTTCATTGAGAAAAGAATCTTTTACATGATTATGTACAAAAGTGAAAAGAGCGGCATCAAACAAAACAAATAAGTTTTAAGATGTACCACTTTTTAATCAAAGATATTGATTCAGCTCCTGCTATTGTGAAATATCGTTTAGATTTTGAAGCGTCTAAACTGTTTGGATTGTATCTCCTGAATATAACAGTTTACCAGGAAGTTTAAAAATGGTTTGGAGCTGGATGTTCTCGTTCATTGGAGATATGTACTTCATTGCCTCCAGCTTGATAATTAATTGCATTCAGTAGTGCAGCTGGACATTCTGGTGAGGCCAATTGTTTACGTGCTTTAACAGAATTAGCTACTAAAATGCGCATAGATCCACTAGAAAAACAGTGGACTTCATATCAGACAGGATTCCAAACTGGTGTTTTAACTCTAACAGATGAAGATAAATCTGAATTAGATAAACAAGTGGAATTATTAGTGGAAGCATTAGAAAAATAATGATTGAATGAATAGAAACGACTAGGCTTTTGTCTGGTCGTTTTCTTTGTACCTGAAATAGTTTTCAGTGGCTTTTTTAAATGAATTATGGTGAATATTTGGCTATGGATTTTTAGTGAAATGTATAGCAATAAATTGAAGGATGTAACATAAATGAATAATGAAAAATGGCATGTATTGGCCAGTAATTGCGAGCAATATTATGAGTTTCTGCGGTGTATTAATTAGGCAGTAGTGACACAACGTCTTTGATGTTTGAACAACTTCATCTAAATTCAATGGGTTACAGCAAGGATTATTTATTAGCCATGGTTGTTGTGCACTATTTCTGCGTATTTAGTACGTAATTTACAAGACAATTATTTTTGCTTCGATTTAATTTATTATAGGGTTTTAATCAATTATGTTCTCCAAGTTTAATCATGTATTATTTGGAAGTTTTTTAAGGGTTGATTTTGATTGCGTTACCATTAATGTTTATATTGTGCTCAAGTACCTATTGAACAGCATGGTACAGTCATTGGATTAGGTTCTATGACCTTTGCTTTAGCACCACCTATTGGACCAACTTTTGGTGGATTAGTTTCAGCAACTTTAGGATGATTTATTTATTGGTTTTTAATTCCATGTTTGGTCATTTCTTTAGTGATTGGTTTATGGGCGATTCCAAAGAGAAAAGTATTCAAAAGGCACCATTTAATCTGCTAGCATTTTCTTCTTAGCAGATTGTTTTACTAGTTTATTAATGGCAATTGAACATTTATCTCTTGTATGTTTTTTAGGTGCAGTAATGTCGGGTGGATTATTTGAATATTTCAATCGTAACAACAGTGCTGCTGAAGTGAAACCAAACAATGATGATAAAACAACAGCTGTCAACTCCAAAGGACTTCTTAATCAACAAATCAAGAGATGGCTGGTCAGGTTCATCTTTTTATCAAAATGGGTAGAAGTTACTAGTAAGTGGATTTTCGATAAGAACTGTAATTCTACTTCTATCTAGACGCTTCTGAGTTATATCAAAATGGCTGGTTTGGAAACTACTACCTCAAATCAGGTGGTTACATGGCTAGAGCAGAGTGGATTTATGATAGTAACTATAAGATTATATTACACAGCATCAGAGGAAGTTACGCTCATTAACTTGGGCTGGAAGTTACTACCTCAAATCAGATGGTAAGCTACAACACAAGAGCAATTTGATCTATGATAGTAGCTACAAATCTTACTATTACTAACATCAGAAGGAAGCTATGCTCATACATGCCGTTAAGTGACTACTACATAAGTCAAATGGTAAGATGGCGATTAAACAGACATGCACAGAATAGCTATCAAGTAGATGGTTCAGGTAGGAAGTGGTTCATACGCTACAGCGTGGCGAAATGAGCACTACTTGACCATTAGAAATAGACGCAACTCAACACAGGAGAGCTCTGCATCTGATCTAACCACCATAGGTGGCAGGGTTTCACTCCTCACCAACCAAGAAGTTCTATGCATCTCAGCACACTGAGGGTAAGCACAGCAGGGCAGGCTAGCTACCATGGCCATAGCAAGTCGTCATAGAAATTTAATCTTTTCAAAAGGTATATTACTGTGCGATGTGTGTGCAAAAGTGAGTCGCATCGCTATTCCTACTCGAGTAGTTTTTAAAAGTGAGGTTTAAGCCTACATATTACAACTTACACAAATCGTACGCGACGCTCCATTTCTGCTGCAGCAGTATATTCCTGAGGCTAAGGATCTGTTTTGAATTTGTAAATAAAAGAAAAATTACATCTCACAATCATCCTTATAAATTAATTGTTCAAAATTCCTTGCCGACTGTTTCCTTTAGACAAGAAAAAGAGAGATTCTAAATATGGTTCGTATCTCTTTTTGATATTAAAACTAAGGGACCGAAAAGTAAAACCCACTGAAAAAGTCAACTGTAAAATTAGAAAGAGAAAACGAATCGATAGCCGTCTTGCTACAAGGTGAAAAGATGGCGATTCATTCGTTTTTGATGTATAATCCTATTCTTCATTTACTATTTGGGGATTACTTACTCAGTGGGCGAAAAATATCAGTCCCTTTTATTATTGCTTATTCAATTATTTTATGAATTATTTATTACTATTTTTCCTAACTCGTAGGCTACCACCAGCATTTCTTTTTAAAAGTCCAGACAGAAATATCATGGTCTAAGCCCGTTATCTGAGTTTTGGCTTTTCTAGCGTCTCTATATGTCCAATGGTTTTTAGTGATAGGTTGATAGCTGTATCACTTTCGAAGCTCTTCTACTATTTTCTCGAAATAGAATTTCTGATTTGGCTTCGATAGCTAAAACATCTTTTATCTCCTCTAAATAGTCGTCTAGAGATTCTTAATTTTTCCATTTTATTTCCCCTTGCTTAATTATCTGCATCCCTGATGCTCTCTGAAGTAGGAAGAGTCAGCAAAAGATACAGCCTATAATATTGATAGACAGCCTGTATTGAATTTTAAATTAAACGATAAATCCTTATTATTAATGCTTTAGACTGCCACTAGACTTATCTGGGGTGCGTGTCTTTAATTTGGTTTTTAGAAAGAAAAATCAGATGATTACTATTAATGAGTTCTAGAATAAAATGACAGTTTTACGTAGATAAAGAATTCAAAAGAAGTGAGCGTCATTTCCACTAACAATTTTAGTAGTTTAACTCCTAGTGCGTGGAATGCGTTTTCTTTCTTTTCTATGCATATAATTTTTAATATATTTGAAAATTAAGGAGCTGATGATTTGAAAAAGGCAATGGTTATTATTAACCCTCACCTCTGGAGGAGAACAAGCATTAAATTATAAAGAAAGAAAAATTTGAAAATAAAGCAAAAAGAATATTTTCTAGTTATGTTGAAACACGAATTACTGAAAAGCTTTTAGATGCTACTCATTTTTGCTTGAAGAAGCAGCCAAAGAAAAATATGAGGCTGTGATTGTTTCGGGTGAGATGGCACGGTGAATGAAGTTATTTCAGGAATTGCAGAAAAGACTATATTCCAAAATTAGGATTTCATCCCTGGGAGGAACAGGTAATTTAATTACTAAATTAGTACAAATTGATCAAGATATTGATAAAGCAATTGAATGGGATTAGATTTTAATTTAACGAATAAAATTTGATATTGGTAAAGCAATGATCATTATTTTGGTTATATCTTTTGGTAGGTTCAATTACCGAAACAATTCATAAAGTAGAAATTGAAGATAAAACAAAATTTGGAATGTTTGCATATGCGATTAACACGGTAAAATCTGTTATTAGAGATGAAGTTTTTAATATTAAAGTTGAAACGAAAAATGGTAACTATGAAGGAGACGCTAGTCAAGTATTAGTGTTATTATCGAATTATTTTTCTGATATATATTTTGATGAAAACAAAGTAGGTTATAAAATATTTTTAATTTTAAAAAGATGCATCTATTTTCTAAATTATCATTAATTCTGATTTATTAAAAGGGGATGTGGTAGAAAATGATAGTATTGAATATATTAAAGCAAAAACGATTAAAATTTCTTCTGATATTGAAATTGAATCAGATATCGATGGAGATCAATCAGATGATTTACCAGTGGAAATTAAAGTGTTAGGAAATCATATTGAAATCTATTCACATCCAATTGAAGAAGAATAGGTAGATATTCAATCATTCAAGCGAATTGAATTTTTATAAGAGATGAACGTAATTTTTCAACTGTTTTGATAAGTATACAATTCGTTCTAAAACTTAGATAGGGGAAACTAAATTATAAATCGAAGGATTAAAGATGAGCTATTCCATTTAGAAATGTTTATGGTACAGTATATGCGTAGAAAGTTTGAAAGGGTGGCAACTCTTAATAAGGTAGGTGATGCTTTTATGAGCATTGAATTAAATCTACTAGGAAGGAGGTTGTAATTTGTCAGTGAAGTGATGACATTGATAGGAACCTCTTGCCATGGTACTATTGGCATTGTTGTCTCTGATTGTCAAAATCATAGAA
>BNJS01001869.1_pt1 | contig 21822 bp, 26 predicted proteins | sample 8540461 | NCBI WGS metagenome assembly BNJS01 (sample SAMD00202454, study PRJDB9452) | human saliva metagenome | isolation source: human saliva | place: Japan | reverse complement strand
ATCAAAACCAATTCTACAACGTATAATACGCATCTAATAATCGTTTCATAAAATCAGATTTTGGTTGCTGTAATACAGCTTTTCTAGGTCCCGACTCAATGATTTGACCATTTTCTATAACACCTATATCGTGAGCCAAATATTTCATTAAATCAATATCATGACTAACAAACAGATATGATAGATGTTTTTTTCGTGCTGCAATTCCTTCAATACGGTCATAATTTGAAATTGCGAACCTGTATCTAATTGTGTAGTAGGTTCATCTAACAGTATTAGCTCTGGATTAACTAACAGTATCCTAGCTAAGCACAAACGCTGTAATTCACCACCACTCAATTCTGTTACACGACGCTTCAAGATATTAGAACTCAATCTAACCATGTCTAATACTGCTACTATTTCTTGATCAATATTGCTCAACGGCAATTTATGAATATTAATTACTTCTTGTATAGCTTCTTGAGCTAAAAATTTAGGATAAATAGACTGCAATGGGTTTTGAAATAGCATTTGACAAGAACTTCTATATTCATGATTGCTGTGACGTAACCATTCTGTAACCGGCCGGTTTTTAAAAAGGATTTCACCGCTATCAATAGATGTTAAGCCCATAATCATTTTCATAATTGTAGATTTACCGCTACCACTTTTACCAATCAATCCATATGTGGTCCCTTGACGAATTGCAAAGGACACATCATTAACAATATTATGTTGTTTCTTTCCGAAAAAACCCATCTTGTAATGTTTAAAGATGTGATTTATTTCTATAATATTATCGCTCATGATGAATCATCCTGTTTGGCATTGATGCTAAAAGACTTTGCATATATTCACTAGTTGGATTCTGCATAACTTCTTTTGTACTGCCTTCCTCTACAATACGTCCCTTTTCCATAACAATTATATAATCGCTAATATGCTCGGCAAAATCTAAATCATGTGTAATTATAATCATGCTATTTTTTAAATGCTCTTGCATAGATAAAAACAAACGATATACTGATTTTCGCGCTATCGCATCAAGCCCCTTAGTAGGCTCATCCGCAATAATCCATTGTGGTTTAATTACAGATGCTAAAGCACATATAACTCGTTGCTGCATACCACCACTTAATTGTGCAGGATAGGATGTCAATATACGTTCTACATCATCAAAATCATACGCTAACAGCTCTTCTTTGATTTTTTCTAACGCTACATTCCCCTGTATATGTTGATGAAAGTATAGGGTATCTTCCATCTGTTCTCTAATAACAAGAGATGGATTTAATGCCGTAGCAGGATCTTGAGGAATATAAAAAATTTCTTTTCCCCGTAAGGATTGTTGCACCTCAGAGGTTAATGCCATATCACCATAGCTAATAGCACCCATTACTTCTGCACGATTTAATAATCCCACAATTGATTTACATAATACTGATTTCCCACTACCTGATTCACCGATAATAGCCGTGATATGCTGTGGTTGAATCACAGTATTTAATTGTTCAATCACAATCCCTTGTTCTTGAGGGAATGAGATTTTTACATTACTAAGCGCAATAGATTTCATAGTCCCTCCTTAAACCAATTGTTTTTTATAACTTTCACCAATATAATTCAATGCACCACAGAAAGTAAGAATGCATAAGCCTGGCGCATATAACAAAATAGGATATGTCCGGAAATATGTCTGACCCTCTTGAATCATAGTCCCCCAATCTGTCATAGGCGGTTGCAAACCAAGTCCGATAAAGCTAAGGCCTGACACCATGAGAACCGTAGTACTAATCCGGATGGTTAACAGAACTAATACGAGCGGTACTAATAATGGTAAAACATAGCGAAATATAATGTACAAATTAGAAGCCCCTAGCACTTTGGCCCCTGCTACATATTCACGTGATGTAATAGATAATACCTCACTACGAACAACTTGTGAAAATGAAGTCCAAGATGTAATAACAACAGCCAGGACTATACTAAACAAACTAGGTTCCAAAATACCAGCTAAAGCAATCATAAAAGCATATCCCGGAATACCTTGGAAAATATTGACTAAACTTTGAATAGCAAAATCAATGCGTCCTTTATAATAGCCACCTATAATCCCTAACACAAGTCCTAAAGTCATAGTTAATACCGCTGTAATAATACAGAAAAAAATTGAAATTTCTGCAGATACCATCAATCGGCTCACCAGATCACGACCCAAGGCATCAGTACCTAGCCAATGATTCCAACTAGGGGATTCAAAGGCTTGATAAATATTTACCACTGTAGGGTCATAAGGAGTCCAGAAAATACTAACAATGGCTACACATAGATAAAAACCTATAACAAAGAGGCATGCTTTTTCCATTTTTGTAAACTGTTTCATATTAACCTCTTCCTAAGCGAATCGATGGTTGTAACCATACATAGATAATATCTATTATGATATTAATTACGATTGTCATGATGCCAATAATCAACACATAACCTTGTATTACAGGATAATCTCGCATCTGAATAGCTTGCAACAATAACATACCAAAACCAGGAAGGGAAAAAATTGTTTCAATAATGATAGCCCCACCTAGTATAGACCGTAAATGATTACCGATGATTGTAACAGATGTAACCAATGCGTTTTGTATCATATATTTATAAACAATAACCCATTCAGGTAAACCTTTAGCTTTAGCTAATAAAACATAGTTGCTTTCCTGTATCTTAACCATCGCATCTCGCTGCACCCGCATCACAGAAGCAATCGTTGGTATTGCTAATATAATCGCAGGAAGCAAAAGATGTCTAAATGAACCATAGCCACTAGTAGGAAATAATCCTAAATTTTCTGCAAATATATGAATGCTAATAATAGCAAGCCAAAAAGATGGTACAGAAGTTCCTATAATAGACAATGCATCTAATAATTTTGTGATGCCTCGAAAACGAGATTGTGCCATAAACGCACCAACAGGTATTGCAATCACAACGGTAAATACAATAGACACCAAGGAAAGTAGTACTGTAACTTTAGCTGCAGTCAATAACATTTCAACTACAGATTTACGCGTAATATAGGATACGCCCCAATCACCAACTAAGATGGAATATATCCAATTCTTATATTGCACAATTAGAGGTAGGTCTAATCCTAACTCATGCCGTTTATTTTCTATTTCTTGCAAGCTAGGCGCCGATACGCCATCCATAGTTAATGCTATAAGCGCCGGATCACTAGGTGCAATATTTAACAAAATAAAAGCCATAAGAGTGATACCTATAAGTGTAGGTATCATTAATATCATTTTAGTTCCAATATAACGCCCCATGTTACCTCCACTCAATAGTTTGCAATGATACACCATAAGTTAATGCATTATAACCTTTGATTTTCTCTTGATTATATATCAAAGCATTCAAATCACTTCCCAATATAATTGTAGGTGGATGCTCTATGCCGATTACCTGTAGTCTATTATATATAGGAATTCTCTCCTCTACAGTTGATAAACTATCTAGTCTCTTTAGCAACATACTCGCTTCATCATCATGATAGCCAACTTTATATATGGTATTCATACGACCTTTATCCGCTAAGTACGTATTGAAGATAGTTTCAGGTGCATAATTAGCTAACCCCATCGTTCCCAAAGATAAATCATACTTGCCTTGAGATGATAATTTTGAAAATGCTGAACCATCCAAAATAACTATAGATATATCAATGCCAAGCTCTTTATATAAGTACTGTAAATATTGAGCCACTTCTTTATAGGAGTATCGGTTTAAACCATATTGAGGAATCATCAATTTAGCTTGCACACGTTTACCTTGTAATACTTCTGCTGAAAGCTCTTTTGCTCGCCCCATATCACGAGTAATTGGCAAGTCAATAGAGAAAGGATTTAAACTATTTAAGATATTAATATTAGGCCGCGCTTGTCCGGAAAAATACTGTTGAATCAAGATGTCTCTATCAATGGCAAGCGACAAGGCTTGAACCATTCGTGTATCAGAAAAAGGCCAATTGCTTTGATTAACCGTTAGTACTTGATTAAGCGTATTTCGATTTTTACTCATAGCAAATCTCGAATCTCCTAATAATTCTAACGACAAAGCTGGTGTCATGGCACCAATATCAACTACGCCATATATTTCTTCCGCTTTCAAAGCCGCATATCGCGTTTCTGCACTCGGTATAGTACGAATCCGAATAAATTCACTTTTCGCCTTTTCACCATAATATTGATCATTACGCTGCAACACTACATATTGATTTGTTTGACGATCCACGATTTTAAACGGACCAGTACCTATATTGGTGTTAACAAAATCCCCCGTAGTTATATCAAAACTATTCGGATTAAACATAGCTGATGAAAAATTGATTAACCGTTCTGGAAAAACAGGGTCAGGCTTGACCAAGTGGAATACAACTGTATAGTCATCAATTTTTTCTACTGATGTAAGGCCCGCATATAGAACCTTATAATTGAACGTATAAAACGGTGATGGTTTTGTTTTCATATTCTGCCAACGTTCAGCATTTTTTTAATACTGCATCAGCATTAAATGGTGTCCCATCATGAAAAAGTAACATTAGGACGTAATGAAATCACCCAATCTTTATTATCATGTATCCCTCTCCAATCACTAGCTAGTACACCAGCTATGTGTCCATCAGAATCTACACCAATTAAAGGTTCCCAAACCATACCAATACTACTTATGTAATACGGATCTTTAGGCCCTGGCGCTATGTCTCGTGGTGCAGCAAGAACAATTTCATTATTATATTGAGTTTTAGGATTATAAAATAACAGGAGCCCACCAGCAATCCATAGGACTAGAATTATCCAAATCCATTTACAATATTTAAGTAAGTACATAGTAATAAAGAGGCTGCAAAGCAGCCTCTTCCTTTCTGTTTAACACAAAAAATTATAGTTCAAATTGTGCAGACATCATGTAAGTTCTTGGTGTAGCTACGTATACTGATCACCTCTCGATGCCATCCAGTAGTTTTTTTATTAAAGAGATTATATGCCATTAAACTGAATACAGCAGAGGAATCCTTCCATTTTGTTTTATATCGAACACCTGCATCAAATACTGTATAGGATGGTACATTAACAAGCTTACTTGCACCATTGCGAATATAGGAATCACCAAAGTATGTCATACGTGTCATGAGACCCCATTTAGCATTTGGATTATATTCAACACCTACAGTGCCACTCCAGTACGGTTGTGCACTTACACGTGTTCCATCTTGTCTACCACCTGTAGTCTTTTCTTTCTTCGCATTTAAGTACATTGCGCCACCGAATACAGACCATTTTTTAGCAAGTCGACCATTAATAGTCCACTCAACACCTTTATGACGATCCGCACCATCTTGAAGCAACCATGTACCAGCATTACCTGCTACTGTACGGTTAACTACGATATTAGTAGCCATCTTAATATCAAATAAAGACAATGTTGTTAACAAGCCATTATTTTGATATTTGACACCGATTTCATTTTGTTTTGTTTTAGCTGGTGGCAAGATTGCTCCTGCATTTCGATACGCATTACCAACAGGAGTCCCTGCATCAAAATATTCGGAGTGGCTACCATAGATAGACCAATTGTCATTTGGTTTATACATCAATGCATAAGTAGGAGATGTAGAACTTGACGTATTGGAGCTAACGAGATTACCCGTCTTATTATTATAGTTATTAGTTGTTGCAGAATGATGATGAACACCTAATACTAAATTCCATTTTTTATAACTGATTTCATCTAATGCAGTTACCCCCCCACATTTGTTGTCTCGCAGCAAGACCAGTACGGTATTTTGTAATAGGCATGCTAGTTTGATTCAAACCAGTATATAAATTACCTGTACCTAATACACCAAAGTTATTAGTGCCATTATTATAATTAGGCGTGATACCAGATTCTCTTTGCTTCCAAGATTTATCAAATGCTACCGTTACTTTATGTTTAACGGAAGGACTGCCAAACTCATGGCGTGTACCAACTTGCGCGTAGTATGTATTTTGTGGAGTACCACCAATTTGATATTCTAAATTAAAATCACCGTTACTATTATTAAGTGTATATGAGCTAAATTTAGCCATTATATTATTATCCAAATTATTGTGATTTAAACCACCATTGAAGAATAATGTAGTCGTTTTATTTAATTTTTGCTCATGATTTAAGCCAAGAATGTAACCATATGTGGATTTATACATACCATCAAAGGAGTAGTTATTCTTACCACTTGGTGCTTTAGGCAAAGTATCTACATTACCTAACTTAAACCAACGCATACCATTCTCTACTTCCCCATCACGGTACCCCATGAATAAGTTCGTATTATGATGAGTTGTCTTATGATCTACGTTAACATAAATACTAGCAGCATTCACGCGTTCACCTTTTACACCAGTTTCACCACGCAAATTTTCAGCGTTAACACGTACGCCCCATTGTTTTTGAGCGCCAAAGCGTTTGCTAACATCAATATATTCACCCATATTACTACGGCCTGTGAAAGTTTGTTTATAAATCAAGCGAGGTTCATCACCGGCTTTTTTAGTAACGAAGTTAACCATGCCACCTGCTGCAGTAGATTCATATTGAATGGCAGAGCCTGTATAACCACCAGAAGGACCATCAAGAAACTCAATATGGTCCATTGCATATGTTGGTGCATTAAACTGCGTCATCAAGCCTGGGATACCATTGATTAAGCTACTTGTACCATTGGAGCGAATCCCACGATATGTAAAGTCATTATGTAAGTTACTACCAGCCATACGAATAGATGGATTAACACTAAGAACTTTATCTAGTGGTAAAGTAGATGCTGTAAAAGATTCAACCGTTCTAGGTCCAATAACCATAGCGGATGCAGGAGTATCTATTACATCTCTATTTCCTAATAAACCAAAAGTCGTATTGTTTCTTGCATATGCACCTTGTAAAACTTTCTCACGCTGTCCTGTAATTACTAAGTCATCCATTACATAATCCGCTAAAGTAGCTGACGGCGCTGATGAATCAGAATTGCTTTGAGCCGTTTCAGCCCCTTCCCCAAACGTTACATAAGGCAGGCTTATTAACGTCATACCAATTAAAACTGATAAGTATTTTTTTCTCATATTTTTCTCCTCCACACACAATTAGAAAAATACACACTATATAACTTTTATTTACATTTCATTCTATACAAATAAGTTCTATAATTATATACCCCCAAGCGTATCCATCTACCAAACACTTATGAATATTTTTCATCTACAAATTAAGATTATGGAAAATTCACACTACTTATCTTGAATATTCAATTGAAATCCACGTTTTGTACGAATTGTAATTGGTTGTCCTTCTGAATTAGTTGCTGGCTTAAAAGACCATTGTGAAATAGCATTTATTATAGCACTATCTACAGGTCCATAACCCGATGATTGAACCATCTCAATTTCACTTGTAGAACCATCTACCTCTATAGTAAAACTAGCAACTGCACGATTAGTCCCCTGATTAGACGGAATAATAGGTAAATCTGGTTCTGGGATATATAAAGGAACCGGATTACGAGATAAATCCTCCTTAGAAGGTAATACTTCATTTAAATTTGAGCTACTATTAGAATGCTCTTCTGTGTGAGGAATTTCCATAGACTCTGCCTTAGAGTTTGTTTTAGCTTTATTTTCTGTAGGAGGAGTATTAATTATTTCATTAATTGGTACACCACTTTGTATGATTTCCTTAACAATTTCTTGTGTTGGCATAGGTGGAATCTCCACCTTTTCTGGTCTTGGAGCAGAAATCTGCGGTCCATTATTAGCTTCACCTGAATCTGATACAATTTCCATTTCAATTGGCTCTCGATTCTGATTAATAGAAGGTGCTGCAAAATAATTCATATATACAGCGCCACCCATAAATATCAATATATTTATTATGATTGATATCATAAAAGAGGATTTCCACTTTGACATAAGAACCCCCTATTTAGAATCAGTAGCAACAGCAATTTTTGTGATATTCATTTGTTTTAAAGTATCTAATACTTGTACAAAAGTACCATATTGAGCCGCCTTATCACCACGTAATACAACAGTCATCTCTGACCCCTTACTTTGCTCAATTTGCAAATACTTAATCATACCTTCTATAGTAGTTTTTGTTTGATCTATATAAATACTTCCATCAGCTGTTACTGTAATAGGTACTTTTTTCTGCATATCTACCTTTGCGGTTTGGGATGATGGTAAATTGATAGGAACAGATTTTTGCACAACCATAGACAACATACTCATCATAAAAAATACTAATAGAAAGAATATAATATCAATCATGGGTATAATCATAAGCTTTGGCTTATTAGTTGTCCGTAGATTTCTAAGCTGCATCATTATCACCCACTAACGCCGTCATATATACAGCACTTATTTCTTCCATTTGAGATACAAGATTATCTTCTCGCTGAGCCAAATAAGCGTGAATAACGAGAGCAAGAATTGCAACACACAAGCCTGTTGCGGTCGCAATTAAGGCCTCACCTACACCACCGGTAATAGCAAACGGCTCACCATTAGATACGGACAATACACTAAAAGACCCTATCATACCTGTCACAGTACCAAGCAAACCCAGTAATGGTGCTAATGTTACAATCGTTTCAAGATAATTTAAATAAGCGCGTAAACGTGCGGCAATAGCAAATTGCCGCACCTTGTAAAGATTGTGTTTGTTTATCAATATCATGCAGTTGTAACGCTGCCGTTTTAACTAGTTCTGCTGCAGCACCGCCATCTTTATCACAAATATCTCGTAACTCTTGCCATTTTTTTGCTACAACAAACTCTGCGACCTTTTCCTTTAATAGTGGCATATTAGATTGTGCCTTATTGTAAGTACGCACACGCTCTATCAATATGGCAACTGCAATAATTGAACAAACCAATAGCGGATACATAACTAATCCACCTTTTTCAAATAATGAAAGTAATTCCATAAATCCTCCTTGTTAACACTCTATTCATATGAATAAATTAGTATTTTTATGATAACCCACAAATGTATTAATTATAATAATAATCTAACTGAAAGTAATCATCAATACTATAGAGTGTATGGGTTATTCTAAGAAAATAAAGATTTTACACTATTTTTAGTCATATAAAAATAAAATCAGGGGGCTGTAACAGAACGCGGTTTTTACCGCATTCTAGTTGCAGCCCCTTTAAAATATAAGAACCATCAAGAAAATTAGATTTGTAAAATCTTATGTTTTCTTGATGGTTTTTGTTTTTAGACGCACTTAAATATGCCTCTAGGCCTATTTAAAAATTTTTGGTTTAAGCAGTTTCTTTTGCAGTAAATAATGTTGTATTAACTCGTCCTGCTTGTATTCTGTTATGTAATTTTGCAATATTGAATCCCATGGATAATAGATATAGCATCTTATGCACGTTTCCACTGCCACGGTGTAAAAAGCGTCTAAACCCCAGATCTTGTTTTAACACACCAAATGCGCCTTCAACTTGGATGGAACTGTTAATTCGTAATTGAATGCCTGTATCACTAATCAATCTATCTTGGTTCTCGGCCAATACGGTATCATACTCAGGTGTAATCTCAATTCGTTTTACTTGATTTTTTGTCGTTGGTTTTACATACCGTTGGCATTCCTTCTTGTATCCACATCGGTTACAAGACTCACAAATATAGACCTTTCGCTCAGATACAAATCTTGTTTTGTTTTTCGCCTTACGTGTGAAGGCATATTTTAATTTACGTCCTTTTGCACATCTAAATGCATCTTCTTCAGGTATATACTCCATATTACGAGCTTTGCTAATATCCTTGGAACAAGTCCTAGTTTTTGCTTTTTCATAATATTGAGGCTTTATACAAGATAGGTAATGGTTGTTTTTTAACCAAGTTAAGTTCTCATGGCTATCATAACCGGCATCAGCTACCACATATGTGAATCGGCGGCTATGAATCTGTTCTAATTGCTGTACAAATGGAATTAAGGTATTAGTATCATTTGGCTTGGGAAATATACCAACTCCCATAATATATTCAGAATGAACTGCTAATTGTACATTGTAGGCAGGCTTAAGCTGTCCATTACGCATATGGTCTTCCTTCATACGCATAAACGTTGCATCATGATCTGTTTTAGAATAACTGTTGCGTTCACCCATAATATACAATTGCTGTTCGTATTTTTTGCGCTTCTCATATAAATCTTCTGCTCGCTCATACAATCGTTGTAATGGTGTTTTATGCTTACCTTTTCCTTGTACTAATTCCATATGGTGTACTTCAATCTCTTTAGAGAGGAAGGTATAGATACATTCATCATTCATACAATGGGTATCTAGGCCTAATTCATTCCAGATATCTTGCTTTAATATAGCTAATTTAGATGGTAATGTATCTAGTCTTTTTTGTACTGCTTTTCGCCAGACAAAGGTATACTTGTTGGCATTAGCCTCTAGTTTAGTTCCATCAACAAAGACTTCATTGAATGTTAAGGTATCATGTCTGTTAATAGCTTCCATTAACTGTGAAAACAGATTCATTAATATATCTAGTGTACAACGGGCGAAAAATCGTTGAAAAGTCATATGACTTGGGGCTGAACAGCCTTGAAGAAGCCACATATAATTAATATTTTCTTCACATTGTTGTTGTATCATACGTGTAGAATACACGCCGTTGGACATAGCATAAACAAAAATTTTGAATAGAATATGCGGTGGAACTTTAGATTTTCTCCCTTTAAGAGAATACAAATGCTGTAACTCTTTATAGTCTAATTCCTCCAATACAGCATCGAGTAACCGCACAGGCGCTGTTTCTTTTATCAACATGCCATAATCCAATGGTAAAACTAGTTGGCGAGGCATGACTAGTTTGGTATAATGAAGTTTATTGGTATGGTTTTGCTTCATAATTTAATTATACCAATGAAGAGGGCCCTTCGAGGTCCTTTTTCTTAGAAATATAGAAAAAAGCTATGAGTTGAATATATATGATATGTACCCCCTTTACTGGACAACCAGTAAAGGGGGGATTTTCATGAGATATAGTTATGAATTTTAAAAAAAAGCAATTGAATTATTTCATCAAGGTGAATGGCCAGAGACACCAATCGGAGTATTGCCTCATACTTTTCATGATCAAATAAGAAATGGGCTAGACAAGAAATGTTTAATGGTCCAGAAATCAATAAGCATCGTACAGATAATCAATGTTGGTCTCCAGAGAAGAAATATGGGTTAGTATGCCAAGTATTATTTGGAAAATCCATACGTTCTGTATCTGTTATGGCTGGAATTAATACTGGACAACTGTATCAATGGGTTCATAAATACAAAACTTTGGGATACAATGGTCTTATTAATAAACCTAAAGGACGACCACCAAAGGATTGCAAAATGAAAGTAACTAAGACTATCTCACCTCGAAAACTCAAAGAGAGTGAATACGAGGAGCTCATTCGCTTACGAGCTGAGAATGCTTATATTAAGGCTGAAAATGAAGTCATAAAAAAAGAGATTGCCTTGAGAGAAGAAAAGGAAGCTGCGCGTCTCAAGGCGAAAAAGCAGCGATTATTAAAACGCTCCGAAAGCAAGGATATCAACTAAAATATCTTCTAAAAGCTATGCCAATGTCCAAATCTACCTATTATTTTGAACTTACTAAAGTAGATCTTGTAGATAAAATAAATACAGAGCTAAAAGATGAAATCCATAAGATTTTTACAGAACATAAAGGTCGGTATGGTGTACGTCGTGTATACCAAGAACTTCTTAATCGAGGTTTTGTAGTCAATCTCAATTTAATTTCTCGTGGGGAAATGCTATTTGTCGCCTATTTTAGATATGAATACGAATGAAATTGTTGCGTATAACTTAGCATTAAGGCCTAACTTAGAACAGATTTCTCGTATGTTAGAGAAAGCCTTTAAGAAGTTTACTAATCTTTCAGGATTAATCTTCCACTCTGATCAAGGATGGCAATACCAACCTAACTATTTTAGGCAAGCACTTAAAGAACAGGGCATTATTCAATCTATGTCTAGAAAAGGAAATTGTTATGATAAATCTGTGATGGAAACCTTTTTTGGTAGATTGAAAACAGAAATATATTATGGTTTTGAAAAAGAATATTCATCATTTAATGCTTTTGCAGTAGCGATAGAAGAATATATTAACTATTACAACAACAGAAGAATCCAGAAAAAAACAAAATGGATGCCCCCTGTAAAATACAGGGAAGCATCCATGTGTTTAGGCTAGTAAATAATATGTGTCCAGGAAAATGAGTACATATCAATAAAATCAACTCATATCTTTTTTAGTTTAAGGGGCTGTTTTGTTACAGCCCCTGCTCACGGGCTATAAGCCCGTAGTACTAGGCCAGCGTCTAAAGGCACTGGCTTTCACTACGTTCAAGCCGCATAGCCATTGACTCGTAACCTTCCCCTCAAAGGGGATATGTATTACTTGCTACCCTTAAAAGGGTCCTCATATTCTTTTACACTTAACTTATCCTTCATTTGGTCATGTAACTCTTGCTCACGTATATATTTTCTTACTGTTGCCTCATTTAGACCTACTGTACTAACATAATATCCCTCGGACTAAAAGTGTCTATTTCCAAATTTATACTTTAAGTTTGCGTGTTTATCGAACATCATAAGTGCACTTTTACCTTTTAAATATCCCATAAAAGATGATACTGCTATTTTAGGTGGGATTAATACTAACATATGCACATGATCTGCCATGAGCTCCCCCTCTATAATCTTGACGCCCTTATATTCACATAAACGCTTCAATATTTCACGTAAACTATTTCTATATTGATTATATATAACTTTACGTCTATACTTAGGTGTAAATACTATGTGGTATTTGCATAACCATTTTGTGTGCGCAAGACTCTGTGTCTTTGTTGCCATATAAAATCACCTTTCTTTTGCATATAATGCGGCTTGAACACTTACATTATACTTAAGCAAGGTGATTTTTTTGTATAACTTTCGTTGCCGCACCCGCATAGCGGGTGGTTTTATGATTCGCGACTACGTCGCGAACCAGTCTAAAGACAATAACAAAAAAGAGGCTGTTACCTAGTAACAGCCTCTAATAAGACGAGAAATATTCAATTAATCGATACTTTGTTGTAGTCGTTGAGCACGGTATGCTAGCCAACCTTTACGTACAACATAGATTCCCATACCAATAACTACTGCAACAGTGCTGCCAGCCATTGCTTCAACACCACATGCATATACTGCGTATGCACAGTATACTACACCGATGCCAGCAACCATGTAGAAACGTTCAATTTTACGTTCTGCAACGCCAGACATTTGCATCATAGTTGGTACTGCAAGAATGCAGAGGATATAAGGTACAACATTAGTTACAACCGCAAGGTTTACCAATGTTTCAAATTGACCGCGTAAGGAATCATTTGCTGTGAACAATGTAAGAATTGTTTCGATAGCAAGTAAGATGAATACGCCACGAACAGGAGCATCTTTGCTATTTACACGAGCAAATACTTTAGGGAAATAGCCTGCTTCTGCAGCATTTTTAAATACGCGAGACAATGTAAATTGCCAGCAAAGCAAAGCTCCGCAGCAAGAAACAATCATAAGAGCCATCACAACATTTGCAATTGTATCATTAAACATATATGCAAATGTAAGCCCAAATGGTGCATTAGAATTAAGTAAATCTGCGTTAGGCACAATACCGGCCATAACGTTTGTGGACAAGATATAAATCACCGCCACTGCTAATGTGCCTGCAAAAGTTGCAATTGGCACGTTTTTCTTTGGATTTTCTACAGCATCTGCATTTGCTGCTGCTGATTCAAATCCTAGGAAGCCCCACAATGTTAAAGCAATAGATTGTTTAATTGCTTCAAAGAACGGCAAGTCGTTTGGATTCCATGCTGCCATATAAGTATCTGGATTAAACCAGAACCAACCAATTGTACCGATAAGAAGTACCGGAACAACACAACCCCAAATAGTAATGTTGCTGAGCTGACCTGTAAAGCGATTTCCTCTAAAATTCAAAATCGCTGCAAACCATAACAAAACAATTGTTACTTGACTAGTTTGCGTTGCATTTAGATCAACACCAAAGAATTCTGATCCATAGCCTACTGCAGATACTGCAATAGCTATGTTAGCAATGATGAGAGATATGCTATAAGCATAGCTCGCCATAAAATGTCCAGTTTTACCGAAGCGATGTTCTGCATAACCGCCCATGCCTCCCTTAATTTGGGAGAACATACCCGCTTGAGCAAATATACGCTAACAAGAGCGCACCCACAGCTGTTACGAGCCAAGATAAAACTGAAATAGTACCAACTTGAGCCAAATTAGTTGGTAACATAATGATTCCAGCTCCTAGCATATTGGCTGCTACCATTGTGGTTAGCTGGAATACAGACATTTTTTTAGCGGTGGTTTTCATGTATCAATCCCCTTTCGTAAGGTGAATTTTTTCTCGTCCATAATTCACAAATATATATCAAAACCGCTAAGCACTTTCAGTTCCTGCTGTAATGGGCGGGAATGTGAAAGCACCGTTTTATTTAAGTTTTTATTTTTTTATTTCGAATTAATAATAACATCATAAGAGTTAAATGAAAAGTACTTTATTGGTGGACAAAGCATATTACACGAATTGAATAAAAATTATAGTAATTATATATTATTTTATATTAGAAACGGTATGATAACATTAAGAGTGTCATTTTATCCTAGTTTAATCTATTAATTATATGGAAAAACCACTATCTATTCTAACTATAGTTTCGTACTACAAGACCATTACTCTTTTACAGTCCATCCAATACGGACACTTTATAAATGAGAAAATCAAAAATTGGCTCCACCAAACGGTGAAGCCAAATTCTATATTTTAAGCACTTTTATAAGAAATTTTGTGTCTAAATAATTACTCTTGTACAGAATTTACAATAGATTTCCAATCATTAATTTGTGATTCTTCGTTTGTAATAACTTTTTTACCATTATTGCGTTGACGTTCCACACATTCTGGAGCTGTGCCGGAGTAATTGTTACGACCTGCTACACAAGCTTCAATAGAAATAGCATCAAGGATATCTGCATCAAAATGATGTGAAATAGCTTTGAAGTCCTCAACGGATAAATCTAGCAATACGCAACCTTTTTCAATGCAATGATGTACAGCATTACCTACGATTTCGTGAGCTTCACGGAATGGAACACCTTTTTTTTTGCAAGGTAATCTGCCATGTCTGTAGCATTAGAGAAGTCATCATCGAGGACAGCTTTCATATGCGCCCCATTCACCTTCATGCCACGAATCATTGCCGCATTGATGGACAATGCAAAGTGTACCGTATCAATAGCATCAAAGATACCCTCTTTATCCTCTTGCATATCTTTGTTGTATGTAAGCGGCAAACCTTTCAAGGTAGTTAAAAGGCCAAGCAAGTGACCATAGGTACGACCAGTTTTACCACGAACGAGTTCACATACGTCAGGATTTTTCTTTTGTGGCATAATGCTAGAGCCTGTACAATGAGCATCATCAAGCTCAATAAAATTAAACTCGTTGTAGACCACAAAATTAACTCTTCACTGAGACGGCTCAAGTGCATCATCACAAGAGACGCAAAGGACAGGAATTCAACCACGTAGTCACGGTCGGATACGGCATCCATACTATTTTCGTAAATACGGGAGAAACCTAATAGCTTTTGTGTATAGGTTTGATCAATACCGTACGTAGAACCAGCTAATGCCCCTGCCCCAAGTGGCATAATATCTGCATGCTTAAATACCATCAACAAACGATCAAAGTCGCGTTCTAGCATAGAGAAATACGCCATCATATGATGACCAAATAATACAGGTTGTGCCCGTTGTAAATGCGTATAACCAGGCATGATAACATCGCTGTATTTTTCAGCCGTTTCTATGAGCGCTTTTTGCATATCTACGATGAGCTCGCCCATTTCTATAACAGCTTTACGCACATACATATGTAAATCGACGGCACATTGGTCATTACGGCTACGGCCGGTATGTAAGCGGCCACCTGCTTCACCAATATCATCGGTTAAGCGCTTTTCAATATTCATATGAATATCTTCAAGAGCTACAGAAAATGGGAAATCCCCTTTATCGATTTGGCCTTTAATCTTTGTTAAGCCCTCAACAATAGCATCCCGATCTGCGTCAGAGATAATATTTTGTTTTGCCAGCATTGTAGCATGTGCTTTACTACCTGCAATATCTTCGGCGTACATTCTAGCGTCAAAAGCGATAGAGGATGTAAAGTCCTCTACCGCTTTATCAGTGCCTTTTGTGAAACGCCCGCCCCACAATTTAGCCATTATTTACCTGCCTTTTCTTTCATCAATGCATTAATTTTGAGAGGTAAACCGAACAAGTTGATGAAACCAGCCGCATCAGCTTGGTTGTATACATCATCTTCTTCGAATGTTACAAAATCTTCGCTGTACAAGGAGTATGGAGATGTAGCACCAGCAGAAATGATATTGCCTTTGTACAATTTAAGTTTTACATCACCAGTTACAGTTTTTTGAGTTTCATCAACGAACGCTTGTAAAGCATACATCAATGGTGCGAACCACATACCATCGTATACGAGTTCAGCGTATTTATTGGCAATGAGTTCTTTATAGTGGTAAGTAGCTCTGTCGAGGCAAAGGTATTCAAGTTCTCTGTGAGCATACATGATGATAGATCCACCCGGGTTTTCATAAACGCCACGAGATTTCATACCAACCAATCTATTTTCAACGATATCTACAACGCCTACACCATAGTGTGCGCCAATTTCGTTGAGTTTTTCCAATAATTGTAGAGGAGTACCTTCTTGGCCATCTACCGCTACAGGTACACCGTCTTTAAAGGATACTGTTACATAACCAGCTTCGTCTGGAGCTTGTTCAGGAGTATGTGTTACCAAGTACACATCATCTTTAGGAGCATTTGCTGGATTTTCAAGATCGCCACCTTCATGGGACAAATGCCATACGTTTTGGTCCATGGAGTATGGATGAGATTTAGTGGCTACAACTGGAATGTCATGCTTAGCAGCATATTCCATGCAATCTGTTCTGGATTTCAAATCCCATTCTCTCCAAGGAGCAATGATTTTCATATTAGGAGCTAATGCTTTGATAGCTAATTCAAAACGAACTTGGTCATTACCTTTACCAGTTGCACCGTGAGCGATAGCATCGGCGCCTTCTTTTTCAGCAATATCTACGAGGATTTTACCAATCAAAGGTCTAGCGAAGGAAGTACCTAATAAATATTTACCTTCATAAATTGCACCTGCTTTTACTGTAGGCCATACATAATCTTTAACGAATTCCTCTTTAGCATCAATGATGTACGCTTTAGATGCACCAGATTTAATTGCTTTTTTCTCAACTGCATCATAATCTTCTGGTTGACCTAAATCTACACAAACAGCGATAACTTCAGCGCCATAGTTTTCTTTTAACCAAGGAATGATAACAGATGTATCTAAACCACCAGAATATGCGAGTACAACTTTATTTGCTTTGCCCATGATAACACCTCATAAAAAACTTACTATGTATTTAAACTCATATAATCAATATTATATCAGAAAATTGTGAAAGCACCGTGGCATCTAGCAAAACGGTCATGCCCTCTTTCTGACAAAAATTAGTATACACCTGTATAAATATAAATGCAAGTATTATTTTTTTATTCATTTTAGTAATATATTTCGAATCGTAATTATTATATTGAAATGTTCCTTAAATCTATTAGTATATATTTTTTTGTTAAAATTATATAATTAAAGAAAAGCATAGGGGAAATAAGATGCCTAACAGAGAAGCAACGAGTGTTATATTCGGTTTTGACTTTCAAGCAAATGCAGCTATAGTCTTAGCATTAGAAAAATCTTAATAATTTACAATCATTACGTTTAGAAAGTAGCTATGAAGACATTGATATAACTTTATTCAATGGTAGCCATATATTAGCCCAAGCAAAAATCAGTTACAGAACCAATGACTGATTTTCGAAATGTCCGAAAAAAACTTAACAAAAAGCTCTGACTAGTTTATCCGAAGGATACACAGAGTTAAATCAAAAACGAAATCAATTGTTCTAACCTTATATATATTACTAATTCTCGTAATCCACTAAAACAACCGCAAGGAACAATGAATATTTTTGATGGGAAAACCAATCGTCAGTATCATGAATTGCCTACTGTTGCACAAGAAATTATCGATAATATAATTACAAATGAGAAAATACAAATTGAAAAAAAGTTGTTTGCTGTCTATTTATTACCATTCGAAACCGATAATAGAAATGAACGGTACAAAGCAATCATCAGAGTTATTGATGACTTCCTCGGAATGAACAACATTCAGATTGCAGGATTGTCGAATAAAAATCCTAGAAAAAAATGGACCGCTCTAATTTTTAACTAATGGCTCTACAAGAGATACCCAAATAGTTTTAAGAAAAAAAGACTTAATTTGGCCAATAATTAATATAATTATAAACCCCCGATAACCTGATATCTACTTTTAGAGATTACTTTGATGAATCAGAGTACTCCGAAATTATACGAAACTATATAACCCTTATAGAACAAAATACCGAACGAGTAGAAAGTTTCACAAAGGTTATTTATGAGTTTTCACAGTATAGAGACTCAAGTATTGGTAATCAAAAAAATCTTAAACTTTGCAGAAAGCTTTTATAGTACTTATATAGATGAATTTCTTCTTAACTCATTACCAGAAGACATCCAAGAAAAAAACTTTCAAAAAGTCATAATATACTGTATTTTTAACCAAAAAGACATGAAATAGAGAAGCTAAAAAAAGGAGCAAATATATGCGACTAACTACTCTGACAATAAAAAAAGGCTTTTTTTGAAAAAAACTTTTTCATTTGCAAACAGTACTAATATCATATATAGCAAAAAAATAGTTGTGGAAAAAAACAACCTTAATTAGATTATTACTTTATGCATTAGGATTTAACATCCCAAATACAAAAAAATCTTAAATTTAATAGTTTAGAAGTTTCACTAACATTAAATCATGAAGTGTTAGGAAACATTAATTTAATCCGCGAGCAACAAGATCAAATTATATTAATTCATGAAAGTAAAAGATTTACATTCAGCTTACCTAGCGAAGAAAAAAATGTTCACCAATTAATTTTTTTAACACTGAGAATACTGATATTATAAATAATTTATTAGGTACATTTTACATCGATCAAGAAAAAAAGGGTGGACATTACTAAATAGAGGCACAGTCATTGGTAGTATTCATTTTAATATTGAAGAATTAATAAGAGGACTAGGCAACAAAAAAATAGTGATAAATTATTACTAAAAAAAGCGATAGTATAAATCGAGAGATAAATCAATACAAGCAAATCTTAAACATTTCAAAGTACCAAAAAAATCAATTCAAGACGAAGCTAATGATAATATAACTGATTTTTGATTCAACATTACTTAACAAATTAGAAATGCTAAGAATCGAGTATCGTAGGTTAAAAAGAGAAAAAAAGAACAAATAGATAAGCTTCTAAGTGATAATAAAAAAATTTTTAAAACATACATAGAGAGTATGAAGCTTATGATTCGTATAAATGATAAAGTTATACCACTGACTAGTGATAAGATTGAGGGATACAACGATACCATTGATTCACTAAAAAAAGCAAATTAAGATTTATCTCACAAGATATTAACCAAGTATCCTCTAAAAATTAAAAAAATTAGAAAAAAAGCCCTAATTCCACTTGAGGAACAAGACTCTTTATTTACAACTCAATCATGGACCCAAAAATTTAACGTTACATTATCAAAGTTACATATTAATCAAGCCCTACTAGAAGAGCATATTCAAAAATTTATACGCTCAAAAAAAGAACATTGATAACGAAATTAAAAATAAGGACTAAAGAAAAATAATTCCGCTGCAATAGCTTTATACAAATCAATAAAAAAACATATGCAGAATTTTTTTGGAAGTAAATTTTGGAGAAGAAATCAAATTAGAATATTTTTTTACATCTAATTTGAAAGAGTTGTCTGGAGCGTTACTACAGAAATTAGTTTTTTTCCTTTAAGTTGTCATATTTAAAGGAGACCGAAAAGGTTCTCGGCATCAAATTACCAATTATTATCGATTCACCAAGTGCTAAAGAATTAGATTCTTATAATGTTAAATTAATGTTTGATATTTTTAAAAAAACGACTTTCCAGATAATCAAATATTTATCGCATCAATATACAAATACGATTTTTAACGAATCAAACGCTAAATTTATAGAATTAAAAGGAAGTGTCTTAGAATAAAAAAATATGCAGCATCATTAATGATGCTGCATATTTTATAACAAGACATTTAACAAAAGCCTACTATTATTCATCCACAAGTTCCAAGTCTTGTTGGTATGCATAGTCCGCTTCCGCTTGTGTAATCATGCCTTGGTCTACCATTTGTTCGAGCACCAGCTTTTGGCGAGCCTTCGCCCCTTTGTAGTTTGTATAAGGGTCTAAATAGGATGGTGCATTAGGCAAAGCCGCCAGCATAGCACACTGACCTAATGTCAAACGGCTAGGGCTTGTTCCAAAATATCCTTCCGCTGCTTCTTTAATACCATAGAAATTATGACCATAATAGACAGTATTCAAATACATCGTCAAAATTTCATCCTTACTATAGTAATGTTCCATCTCAATAGCAAGAATAGCTTCCTCTGCTTTACGAGTCATCGTTCGTTTTGAGGATAAGAATAAATTTTTTACCAATTGTTGTGTTATCGTGCTGCCCCCCTCAACAGTTTCTCCAGCCACTGTATTTACATAGAGAGCACGGGATACACCGAGTACATCGATAGCACCATGTTTGTAATAGCGCTTGTCCTCTATAGCGATGAGTGCCCGTTTTGCATTATCTGGAATAACATCCGATTTTACCCATTTATCCTTTGAAACTCGTTGATACAGTGCAATTTCAACCTTTTCTTTAAAGGTAAGCATGCGATATATACGTTCCCAACGGCTTAAGGTATCTTCATTTTTTTTCAATCGTCTGTTCTACAGTTGTGTGCGCCTTACTGACACGATTTGTACCTTGATAGCTTTTGATACGCATCATATGCGTATATAGCACCCAAGATTATACAGATTATAAGAACCAAACGGCGTAACAGTCGAAATATAAACATACATTCACCCATATCTGTGTCATAACAGATTTCTGATTATATATACTTTCACAAATAAAATGTCTATAATACAACTCATTATATATTGATTGTATTGTATCACAAGTCATCTATTTTATGCATGGTTATATATTGTAATTAATGTATATAATAGCGTATAATGAATAGGATGATAAAACATGCCCAATTGGAGGAGTATTATGAAACAGTGTATGGATTCAGACAATCTACATCGTCGATTGCGAAAAATTTTAGGTCAAGTGCAAGCTATTGATCGAATGATTGAAGAAGACATTCCTTGTGAAGACGTGCTATCCCAAATCAATGCTGCAAAGTCTGCATTGCATAAGGTTGGCCAAGTGGTTCTTGAAGGACATATCAATCACTGTGTACGTGATGGCATTCAACATGGTGATGTAGATAAAACAATAAATGATTTTACACTCGCCGTGGAGCGTTTCGCTAACATGGGAAAATAAAAAGAGGCAATATCCTAAATTCTGGATATTGCCTCTTTCGTT
>BNJS01001958.1_pt1 | contig 21898 bp, 26 predicted proteins | sample 8540461 | NCBI WGS metagenome assembly BNJS01 (sample SAMD00202454, study PRJDB9452) | human saliva metagenome | isolation source: human saliva | place: Japan | reverse complement strand
GTAGAAAAAGATTGGGCTTTTATTTTTATAGTTATTTAAGATAGATAGAAAAACCAAAGATATTGGAACATCCTTCCAGCGTCTTTTTTCGTACGCAATTATCATATATGGTAATTTGTACTGACCCCAAAAAGTTAGACAATTAATTTAAGCAAAGGATTTAGTTCTGTATTGCACAGGACTAAGTCCTTTTAATTTTACTTTGATTCGTTTGTTGTTGTAATAATCAATATAGTCGACGATTGCCCTCTCAAGTTCCTTTATAGACTTAAATGTCTGCTCATAGCCATAAAACATCTCTGATTTAAGAATGCCAAAGAACGATTCCATCATGCCATTGTCAGTACTATTACCCTTGCGGGACATAGATGGCTGAATGCCCTTATCTTCTAAAAAACTATGATAAAACTCATGCTGGTATTGCCATCCCTGATCACTGTGGAGAATAGTACTCTCATATTGTTCATCTCTAAAAGCTTGTTTTAACATATCTTTTAATTGGTCTAAATTTGGTGAAGACGAAAGGGAATAAGCTATAATTTCGCTGTTATAACCATCTAAAATTGGTGATAAATATAGTTTTTTTGGTTACTTGTTGGGATAGAAAAATTCCGTAATGTCTGTATAGCACTTTTCCATCGGTTTTTCAGCTTCAAATTGGCGTTGAATAATGTTTCCAACTCTCTTTCCAACGGTTCCATGATAAGAAGAGTACTTACGTTTTCGACGAATACGAGCCTTTAGACCTAACATTTTCATCAGGCGTTGTACCTTTTTATGGTTTACGATGAAACCACGGTTTCTAAGCTCAAGAGTAATACGACGATAGCCATAATTTCCTTTATGCTCGTTATAAATAGTTTCTATTTCGTTTTTTACGGCCTGATTCTTATCTTCTAGGTTTAGCTGCTTTAAGTGATAGTAGTAAGTTGAACGAGCAAGTTTAATAATCTTTAGAAGAATATCCAAAAGGAAACTCTGGCACTAACTCTCTGACAATCTGTGTCTTTCTTCTTTCTCTTTTTCCTCCTTCAAGCGGAGTTCTCTCAACTTTTTTAGAATGGCATTCTCCGCTCTTAAATACTCATTTTCAGCCTGAAGGCGTTCTAGTTCTGTCATCTCTTCTGATTTTTTCTTTGGCTTACGGCCCATATTAAGTAGTCTCCCTCTTGTTTTCTCAACAATAGTATACTTATTTTTCTTGTATTGTGCGAGCCAGTTATAAAGCATCGCAGGACCTGGAAGACCGTATTCAAGAGAAACTCTTTCTATACTCAAACCTTTATGTAAGACTTTATCAATCATTTCTTGTTTTTATTTCTGGAGGATAATAAATATTCTTCCCTTTTTACTATCTCTAAAACCATAACGATCAATCAATTTAATCATATAGACAAGATTTCTCGCATTTATACCGAACGTATCTGCAAGTCGTGCGTAGCTAACTCCTTGTTTTCTGAGTTCATAAATTTGAACTTTATCCTCATAAGTTAATTTCATAAAAAAGCACCCCAAAAGTTAGATTTTCTGTCTAACTTTTGGGGTGCACTTCAAATTACCATATATGATAATTTTCAGTTTCAAAAAACTTTTTCGAAAAATTTTTTGTTTTAAGTTCATTTTAAGTAAGCTCGTTATGATGAAACCATCAACAAATAGTTGATAGGAAGCGAGGGGGACCAAAATGAAAAGAAGCAAAATGATTGTTCTATTATCCACGATTACTATTGCAACTACTTTAGTTGCATGCCAAAACACACAAGCACAAACACAAGAGGCTGCGACTTCTCAAGTCCAAGCACAACAGAGTCCCCCAGCTAATCCTTGAGGAGAAGTGGTTAGCAGACGGTACGGTCCTAAAATAAAACTTAACTTACAGAAGCTAGGCTGCGGTCTAGCTTCTTTTTGTGCTCAATGTTTTGAAACTGTTGTTAAAAAGGGAGTTTATAGATTTTTATAAGTGGATGAGAGCGGGATATTGTGATAAAATTAAAAAATAATCAACTAAAAAAAGAGGTGCACTTATGGATCAAAATGAAAACAAAAATCTTGAAACCGTTGCTGAAAAAGCTACAGAAGTGAAAGACGAAGTAGTAGAAGCAGCGAAAGAAACAGCTGAAGAAGCAAAAGAAGTAGTGGAAACTGCTGTTGAAGAAGCAAAGGAAGCAAAAGCTCCTGAAGCAGATGGCGACTTCAAAGAAGTTGTTGAAGACGTAAAAGAAAAAGCAGAAGAGGCTGCTGAAAAAGCAAAAGAAGTTGCTGGTGTTGCAAAAGAAAAAATCGAAGAAGCAGCAAGCAAAGTATTCACAGAAGAAAATAAAGCAAAATTAAATGAAGCAACAGAAAAAGCTGTTGATAAAGTTGAAAGCTATAATAAAAATAATTTATTCGAAAAAATCTTCTTCGGTGTATCTATCGCGATTGCAATCTTCACACTTCTAGTGTTACTAAACGGACTAGGATTTGCGTTTGGTTCGAACGGCGGAATTAATGCTACAAGTTTACAAGCAGCGCTTTCTAATAAAGTGCAGAACTTAAGTTTATACTTTGGTTTATCATTCTTCTTTGCATTAGTAGGTGCCGTATTTACTGGATATTTCTTATACCAAGCTCATAAAGAAAGCAAAAACTTATGGACTAACGTGAATGTAGCTTCATTAGCAATGGTAGTATCTGTCTTCTTAGGAAACATCTTAGGTGGCGGATTCTTAGATGCTCTTGGAAAATTATCTGATTTCTTTAGTGGAAAATCAAATTCTGCAGTAAATGCCATGCTTTCTCAAGCATTTACTAACCCATTGGGAGCGATCCGCGAGGCACAATCATTCTTAGATGGATTACAAACTGGATCAAAAATTGCAATCTTCTTCTACTTAGTAGCATTCGCAGCTTCAGTAGCGACAGTGTACTTCTACTACCAAAAATTATTCCAAAAGAAAGCAAAATAGACGAGGTGTAAAATGAAAAAAATCTTTCAAATTATTTTAGGGATTAGTTTCCTATTTGTACTAGTGGGCTGTAGTTCACAAGAAACGGCTACTTTCACTCGAAAAACAGATAACGCGGAATTTTTTGTAATTTATACGTATGATAAAAATAAAGATACCGTGTCAAAACTTAAAATCGAATCGACGGAATCGGCTGAAATTAGTGCCGGTCGTAAGGAGAACGAAGAAATCTTTGAAACTCTTAAAGGAATCGATGGAGTTGTGACTTCTATTACAGAAAAAGATGGCAAATTGATCTCAACTGTTGAAATCGACTTGACAAAAAATAAGTTTTCAACTCTAAAGGATAGTGACAATGTATTCATTCGTGCACTTATTCGAAGCGGGTACTTAACAGGAGATGGAGACGACGCATTGTTCTCTAAGAGCAAGGAAGCTCCAATCAAACAAGGATTTAAAGAACAAACGAAAAAATAAAATGAAAAGACTTGAACAGTGATTTGTTCAAGTCTTTTTTGGATTAAAATCATCAATAATATTTAGGTGTTATTTTTTATCGCGTTGACAGAGTTTTTAGAGAATCTTATAATGAAATAAAAAAAGCGCTTGGAGGGAGCACATGAAAAAATTACTTTCAATATTGATGGGGTTAGGTTTGATTCTTATTTTAGTAGGTTGTAGTTCACAAGAAACTGCGACTTTCACTCAAAAAGCAGGTACTACGGAATTCATTTTAGTTTATACGTATGATAAAAAGAATGATACCGTGACAAAGTTTAAGGTTGAAATGAAATCATCAACTGAAAATACTAGGGCTCGTAAGGAGAACGAAAAACTTTCTGGAGAAATTAAGAAGGATGGAGTAGTGGTTTCAGTTACAGAAAAGGACGGCAAACTCATCTCAACTGTTGAAATCGACTTAACGAAATATAAGTTGTCAGAAATTAAAGAAAGCAACAATGCAATATTGGCAGGCCTTCTTCAAAGTGGTTTCTTAATAGAAGACGGAGATCATGTATCATTCTCTAAGAGTAAAGAAGGTGCACTAAAACGCGGAATGACAGAACAAACGAAATAATGACATGAAAAGACTTGAACAGTGATTTGTTCAAGTCTTTTTTGATTAAAATCATCAATGATATTGGGGTGTTTTTGTCGCGTTGACAGAATTTTTAGAGAACCCTATAATGAAATAAAAAATTGCTAGGAGAAGTCATATGAAAAAATTACTTTCAATTTTGATGAGCTTAGGTTTGATTCTTATTTTAGTAGCTTGTAGCTCGCAAGAGACAGCCACACTTACTCAAAAATTAGGAGATGTGGAAGGGGCTTTAGTTTATACGTATGATAAAGAAAAAGATATTGTGACAAAGATTAAAATCGAAACGATTACTCCAGCTGATGATTCTGATTATCGTGAGGAGAACAAAAGGCTCTTTGAAACTGTTAAAGGGATGGATGGAGTAATGACTTCAATGACAGAAAAAGATGGCAAACTCATTGTAGCCCTTGAAATTGATTTAAAGAAAATGAAGTGGTCAACAATAAAGAACAGTGACAATTTATTGCTTTTACACCTTGCTCAGAGTAGTTACTTAATAGGCGAAGACGATGATGCTTCGTTTTCTAGAAGTAAAAAAGCTGCCGAAATACTAGGATTTACAGAACAAACGAAATAACAAAATGACTCATGGATAAAATTTTCCATGGGTCATTTTTATTTTAAGTTCATTTTAAGTTCGCTACGTATACTAAAACCATCAAGAAAAGGAATCGAGGAAAACGAGATGGAAAAGAAAGACAATGGTTATTGACGACAACATTATTTATTTCACTAGGGTTGGCCGCTTGCGGATCGCAAAGTGTATTAAGCCAAGCCGAAGCAAACACTCAAACAACAAAGACATCAACAACTTCAACTACGCAGACGGCTTCTTATTTTGAATCAAGCGACTTAACAGCGACTTACGACGAAAGTAAGGCTTCAAAAATTTCGCTGCAAGGAACAACGGCTACCGCTTCAGGCGAAGGGGTAACGGTCAATGGAAGTACCGTAGAAATTACAAAAGCTGGAACCTTTATCGTCGAAGGAACTGCTTCAAAAGTTCAATTGAAAGTTGCAGCAGGCAAGGAAGATGAAGTACAAATCCTCTTCAAAAATGCGACTTTGAAGAATACGGAAGCTCCATTACTAGTCGACACGGCGAAAAAAGTAATTTTAACAATAGCCAATGGAACGAAAAATGAAGTAGCCGATGAATCAACATCAACGGTTAAAGGAGCGATTTACTCCGATAGCGACTTGACGATTAACGGTAAAGGTTCATTAACGGTAACAGGTGCAGCAAGTAATGCGATTAAATCAAAAGACGGCATTCGTATCGTGGATGCGACAGTTACAAGAACCGCGAAAAAACACGGTGTAGCAGCCAACGACTTCGTGAACGTGTCGGGTGCGACTTTGAACTTATCAGCCGATGAAGACGGTATTCACTCAGACAATGAGGATGATGTATTGCTAGGAAATGTTTACTTAACCAATACGAACATCACAGTGAATGCTGGGGATGATGGAATTAATGCTTCGAATACAATGCTTATCGACGAAGGTGCAACCATCGACGTACAAAAGAGTGTAGAAGGTCTTGAGGCTCGCTTGATTCATCAAGTCGGCGGAACGATTACCGTAAAATCTTCTGATGATGGATTGAATGCAAAAGACTGGACGTTAGAATCATCTGAGGCGCAACGCCCAGGTCAACAAACGAAGACAGTGAAAGCCGAAGCCGCAAATGCGAAAAACTTGGATCAAGCAGGTGACGTGAAGATTGTCATCGATGGCGGAACATTAACCGTGGATGCCGAAGGAGACGGACTTGATGCTAACGGATCCATTGAAATTAATGGCGGAACAGTCGTTGTCAATGGTCCAACAAGCGGAGCTAACGCAGCTCTTGACTATGACAACAATGCAAAACTAAACGGTGGGACAGTACTCTTTGTCGATAATGGAGGAATGACAATGGGATTTGGTAGCGACTCTAGCCAAGCTTTCCTAATGGCAAGTGTTCAAGGAGCGGCTGGGGCAACTGTTGAAGTGGTCGACTCGTCTGGTAAAACAGTCGCAAGTCTAAAAGCTTCGAAATCATTCTCAACAGTATTAATTAGTAGTCCAGAGATTAAAGAGGGCGAAAAATATACGATTAAAGTCGGTTCAAACTCAACTACAGCAACAGCTTCTAAGCAAGCAGCTAATACTGGTGGTAGACCTGGACAAGGTGGCCCTGGTGGCGGACAACCAGGCCAAGGAGGTAGACCAGGAGGCAGATAAGGCTGATAAGAATTCTAAGGAACCGTGAAAGGGGTGAGTCCACCAAAATATGAAAACAAATGATGAATTTGAGATTAGTACTTTAACAAGTGAGGTGGAACACTATGGAATAAAGAAAATTAAAGAAGTTGAAAAGTTGTTTAGACAGAAGGGGTGAGTCCACCAAAATAAGAACTCGATGAGACCGTTCAAACGTTAGACGACAATCAGGAGTCCAAAATGAAACAAAAGTTCTCAAAAAAATAACAAAAAACTACAGCACACAAAACCAAAAAAACGGGGTATTATCTCAGCTATCGAAAGCTTAACTGAGACAACACCCCGTTTTCATGTTATATTATCTAACATAAGAGGTAAGGGCAGTTTTGACAAAGATGAAACTTTTATTTACAATAACCCTATAAAGGAGGAAGACAGATGGGTGAAAAGGAATTACGACGTTCACTAGCCGTCTTTCCAATCGGAACAGTCATGAAGCTGACCGATTTATCAGCACGACAAATTCGCTATTATGAAGAACAGCGCTTGGTCATCCCGGAACGCTCTGAGACGAACCGCCGCATGTATTCATTGAATGATGTCGATCGCTTATTGGAAATTAAAGATTATTTGGCCGATGGATTAACTATTATGGCCATTCAGAAGATTTTCAATAAGAATACAAATCCCGTATCGAAGGAAAACGTAAAAGAGGCGCTGACGGATGAGGATGTCCGACGAATCTTCTACGACGAGATTATGCATATTAGCCGCTACTCTGGCGGAGAAAAATGGAACTTATAGGAGGAAACCAATGATTACACATGAAGAGATTAGAAGACAGGTAGAAGAGAAAGATGTTCGTTACTTACGATTGATTTTCACGGATATCCTAGGAACGATTAAAAATGTGGAAGTGCCAATTACGCAATTAGATAAAGTGTTGGCCAACAAAATGATGTTCGACGGTTCTTCAATTGAAGGGTTCGTTCGTATCGAAGAAAGTGATATGTACTTATATCCAGACCTTTCAACTTGGGTGGTATTCCCATGGAGCAGCAAACACGGTACAATCGCACGTTTAATCTGTGATGTTTATAAACCAGACGGCACGCCATTTGCGGGGGACCCACGTTCAAACCTAAAACGTGTCTTAAACGAAATGAAAGAATTAGGGTTCTCAAACTTCAACTTAGGACCAGAGCCAGAGTTCTTCTTATTCAAACTGGACGAAAACGGCGAACCAACGCTTGAAGGAAACGACCAAGGTAGTTACTTTGACTTAGCGCCAATCGACTTAGGGGAAGAATGCCGTCGCGAAATCGTACTTGAATTAGAAAAGATTGGGTTTGATATCGAAGCGAGTCACCATGAAGTAGCTCCAGGTCAACACGAAATCGACTGGAAATACTCAGATGCGGTGGCGGCTTGTGACAATATCCAAACGTTCAAGTTGGTTGTAAAAACCATTGCGCGTAAACATGGATTACATGCGACATTTATGCCAAAACCAGTATTCGGAATTGCTGGTAGCGGAATGCATTTCAACTTATCTTTATTTGATGAAGACGGAAACAATGCGTTCTTGACGAAAATGGCGACCAACGTCTAAGCGATACTTGCCGCCACTTCATCGCTGGGGTCATGAAACATGCGAAAGCTTTAACGGCCGTATGTAACCCAACGGTAAACTCATATAAACGTTTAGTTCCAGGATACGAAGCGCCTGTATATATTGCATGGTCTGCACGTAACCGTTCACCGTTGATTCGTATTCCAGAATCTCGTGGCATTTCAACGCGTATCGAATTACGTAGTGTGGATCCATCTGCGAACCCATATTTAGCGATGGCTGCAATTTTAACAGCTGGTCTTGAAGGGGTTAAAGAAAAAATGGAAGTTCCTGCAGCTATCGACCGCAACATCTATGCGATGTCTGCTCGCGAACGTAAAGAAGCTGGAATCGATGATTTACCAGGAACATTAAACGAAGCGATTGAATACTTGAAACAAGACGAAACCGTTCAGTCAGCTTTAGGAAGTCATATCCTAGACAACTTCATCGAAGCAAAACGTTTCGAATGGGCTGCTTACCGTAGTCAAGTTTCACAATGGGAATTAGACCATTATTTAAAACTATTTTAAGATAGATAAAAGGTCTAACGAAAGCTGGGCTTTTTGCTATGAATATAATGTTTTAAAGAAGAATGAAAACTTGACAAAAGAGTGCTAGATGATATACTTTACACTAAAGTTTGGATACGCAATTAGGTTTTTGAATGATGAAAAATATGTAAAAATAATGAAAACTTACCGTGATTCCGCTTTTTACATTTAACTAAAGTAAATTGTAAAAAGTGTTTGTTGAAGTAAAAAAATAATTGGTACAAATTGAAAAAGGATTGATTTGAACCAGAGAAATATACAAAAATGTTTAACTAAATTACAATAAAAAAATCTGTTGAAATATTATATCGAAAAAAATTTACTGAAAAATATCCGGAAAAACTTGACAATAGCAGTAGTTTTGTAGAATTCATTTGATATGCAATGAAAATACTTTACGTTGAAATGAATGATGAATTAAAAAAATCTTTAATATTTACTTTGCCAACAAGTAAATTTTTGTTAGTTAGCAGATTTTTTTAAAATAAATTATGTAAAAAAAATAAGGGGAAATAATAATTATGACTTTTTGCTATCTTAAATAGAAAAAGAGTTTGCTCAATATATTGATGAAGCGTTCAGATATTCTTTTATGCAAACTATCCATATGGCAGATTTTTTTGAAAAACGTGGGAACAAAGTTTATTTTGTTGCGTGGAAGGAAGAAAATGAAATTTTGATTGCTGCAATTCTGTATAGTGTTTCTATGACAGGAGGACTTTATATGGAGTTGAATTCTGGGCCTGTTTGTAAGGATCCAACTAAGTTGAAAGATTTTTATCAAGCTCTTCAAGAATTTGCTAAATCTCAAGGAGTTTTGGAATTGGTTATTAAACCTTATGATGTATATCAAACTTTTGATAATTTGGGTAATTCAATAGATAAAGAAAATAAATCTGCAGTGGATTTGTTGATAAAAATTGGTTATAAACATGATGGTTTGAAAACGGGGTATCCTGCTGGAGATCCGGAGTGGTATTATCTCAAGGAATTAAACAGATATGATGCTGACTCTTTACTTAAATCTTTTAATAAAAATGGGATTCGTAACATTAAAGCAGCATCTGATTTTAATGTTTTGGTACGGAATATTACTAGAAAGGAAATTCCCCTGTTTAAAAAGAATTATTGAATCAACAGGAAAAAGACAAGGGTTTGAAGATAAAACTTTAGATTATTACTATAAATTATATGATTCGTTTGGAAGTGATGCTGAGTTTTTTTAGTAGCTGAATTGGATATTAAAGAATCGTTAAAAAAATAGAATCTAAAATGGATTCTATTAATCAGAACACAAATCAAAATATTCAACAAATCCAATCATTGCAAAAGAAAAAGGAGTTTCTTTTAGAAGTTGAAAACAAAGAAAAATCGGGGAAAATAGTGTTGGCAGGTGCTTTGATTATTTATACAAAAACGGAAGCTACTTATTTATTTGGAGGCTCTTATACAGAATATCAGAAATTTTCAGCGGCCTTTTTGTTACAATATTATGCAATGTTGCAAGCGATTAGAAAAAAAATATCTTTGTATAACTTTTTAGGGATTCAAGGAGTTTTTGATGGGAGCGATGGCGTGCTTCGGTTTAAGCAAAATTTTAATGGATATATCATTAGAAAAACTGGAATATTTCGTTATTATCCTATTCCGTATAAGTATAAGCTCGTTAGAATGATCAAGCGTTTGTTAGGTCGTGTATAACGATTTAGAAGAATTTTAATAGTTTCATTTGTCAAATTAAGCTAGGGTTTTATAGTGCTTTAAGTCTTATAAATTAAATGGCTTCATCTCTTATGTTAAAACTGTCTAACTGTTTAAATAGACATCTTTATAATAAATTAAAGCGTACTGGAAATTAATAATAAAGGATAGAGACGAGCTTCAATCATACAAGTATAAACATTACAGATTATTCGATTGATTAACGCATTCTCAAGGAATTGTAACTTATTTACTACAGGGAGTACCTACTTTAAAACCCAAATATGAAACTGTGCATCAACTAAGAGAATCTTTTAAAGAGCGTAATTTCATTAAAATTAAAGAAGAATTGATGAGTGTATAAACAAAACGTCTGTCTGATGGACTAAATCGTGATCTACACTAATGTCTAAACTATTTACTCTTACAACTAAAAAAGGAATTAAGCAACCTGACGCTGCTCAATTCCTTCACTAAAATCGTTTCATCAACCCTATTTGACAAAGTGTCGAAATTTACTATTTGAGGAAGGGCGATGTTCAGTTTTACTGAGTTATGCTACAACTACAAGATAATTTTGAAGAGAGAAAGTAGATTCAATCAACAAAATCTAACTTAGTTTTTTGACAAGCTACCATAGAAATATCATACTATTCAATGACAACACTTGAGAGGAAGTTAGAGATGTATATTAAAGATATGAGAAATTCTATTGCAGAATATCATGAGTTTTTACAAACTCAAGGAAACTGTACTCTTTTTCAAACTCCGGAATGGGGAGAAGTGAAAACAAGAGGAGAATGGAGTAATGACATTCTTTTTGTGATGAATGATCAAGACGAACCTGTTGCAGCAGCGATGATTTTATACCGTGCCCTTCCTGTTGTGAAAAGATATTTGGCGTATGCACCTAGAGGAATTGTGACGAATTATCATAATGCAGAACAATTTAAAGAAGTGATTCAAGCTTTGAAAACTTATTTAAAGCAAAAACGAGTGTTTGGGTTAAAAATTGATCCAGAAATTATGTGGAGAGAGCGATTAAATGATTTTTCAATTGTAGAAGGTGGAATCAATCAAGAAGTTATTCGCCAATTATTATTAGAATCAGGTTTTGTAAGTCAACCATTAGATTTAGGGTTTGGTGGTATTCAACCAAGAATGACAATGATTGTAGAATTAGAAGATAAAGGAAAAGATATTTTAGATACTTTCACTTCTAAAGAAAGATATAAAGTCACAATGGCGCAGAAACGTGGAGTTGTTTGTTATAAAGGCTCAATTGAAGATATTGATGATTATGAAGTGTTAAATCGTATTACTGCTGAGCGTGATCAATATATTGCGAGAAGTAAAGAGTATTTAATAACTATCTATGAAACATTACATGCTCACGATATGATGGATTTATTTTTTGCAAAAATTGATTATCATATTGCTAAAGAATCAACAGAAAATAGAATTCACCAAGCCAAAGCAGCGGTGGAGAAAATTGCGTCACAAGTTGAAAGCACTCAAAATGAGAAAAAGAAGACAAATTTATTGAATCAAAGAGAAAGCTTGTTGAAAAATATTAAAAAATATAAGCAAGAAGTGATTGAGTTAGAAGCTCTATGTGAAGAATATCCAAATGGAAAAGTGTTAAGTGGAGCGTTCGTAGCGACTTATAAAGATACTGCGTATTATCTATATGGAGCAAATATTACAGATGATGCTGGATTACATTCGAATAAATTGTTGCAAACATGGATTATGCAAACTCTTTACAATGAAAAAGGTATTCGACATTATGATATGTTTGGTGTTTCGAGTAATGTAGAAGATCATACAGGAATTACACAATTCAAGCAATCGTTTGATCCTAAGTTAGTTGAATATATTGGTGAATTCGATATGCCAATTTCGAAGTTCTGGTTTGAAGTGTTTCATACTTGGGTGCCTAAAGTAGTCAGATTAAAGAATAAATTATTAGGAAGACGTAAAAAATAGTAAAAAGGCTGGAAGAAGTTTCCGGCCTTTTTTTAAAAAGATTGAAAGGAGAACGGAATGCAGAAAAGTAGTAATTTAAGAAAGCTTGTTTTCATCGCATTATTAACAGCACAAGGAATTATCCTTGGATTACTTGAACAAGCTATTCCGTTTCCTTTTACCTTTGCGCCAGGGGCAAAGCTTGGGTTAGCTAATATTGTAACGCTAATCAGCTTATATACATTGTCGTTTAAAGAAGTGGTTCTGGTTGTCGTGATGAAGACATTGATGACGACCGTTCTTGGTGGAACGTTCTCAACCTTCCTCTATAGTGGAATGGGGGCCCTCGTGAGCTTTATTGGAATGTATCTTGTGAAGCAGCTTGGAGAGGAACGCGTCAGCATGATTGGTGTTAGTGCCACAGGTGGAATTTTGCACAATGTCGGTCAATTAATGGTCGCAAGCTGGATGGCAAAATCGTGGACCGTACTCTTATATTTACCTGCGATGTCAATCGTCGGAATCTTTGCAGGGGTAGCTATTGGGATTGCGGCAAACTATGCATTAACACATGTAAAACTACTCAAAAAATACTCAGACCAAAAAGTCGGCTAAAGTTCGTGAAATAACTGACAATCAATGGACAAAAAGTGTAAAATAGCATATACTACTAAAGTGAGAAAACTCAAGGAGGATTTGCAATGACAAAAACAAACATTGTAGTAATCGGTGCCGGATTTGCAGGGGTAGCCGCTACAAAGACGTTGTCACATAAGTTGAAAAAGAATAAAGATGTCACAATTACATTAATTGATAAACATCCTTACTTAACTTACATGACTGAATTACACGAGGTTGCTGGGGGACGTGTTGAGCCAGATGCGATTCAATACGACTTACAAAAAATCTTTGCACGTTCTAAAAATGTAAACTTAGTAACAGATACCGTTACAAGTCTTGATAAAGAAAACAAAGTGGTTCGTACAAAACATGGCGAATTCTCTTATGATTATTTAGTGCTTGGTATGGGTGGAGAAGCCAATGACTTCGGCGTTCCAGGTGTTAAAGAGAATGGATTTACGTTATGGTCAATGGAAGACGCAGTGAAAATGCGTAAACATATTCTTAGCTGTGTAGAAAAAGCGGCTAAAGAACATGACCCTCAAAAACGTAAAGCGTTATTAACGTTTGCAGTTTGTGGTGCAGGATTTACTGGGGTTGAATTAGTCGGTGAATTAATGGACTGGATTCCAGTGTTAGCACATGAATACAATTTAGATAAAGACGACTTCGAGTTATACATTATCGAAGCAGTTCCAACAATCTTAAACATGTTAGATGCAAAAGATGCGGATAAAGCAGAAGCCTTCATGGTGAAACGCGGCATCAAAGTGATTAAAGGAAACGGAATTTCTGAAGTGAAGCAAAACAGCATTCGCTTAGCAGATGGCACAGTGATTCCAACGTACTCACTATTCTGGACAGCAGGGGTTAAAGCCAACACAGAAGCTGAAGTGTTTGGATTTAAAGCAGCTCGTGCAGGTCGTTTAGTGGTTAATGAAAACATGTTAGTCGATGGCGAAACAGATATTTTCGCAATCGGTGACTTAGCTTACTACGAAGAACCGGATAAAGGAAATGCTCCGCATCCACAAATCGTACAAGCCGCTGAACAAACTGGTAAAACAGCAGCGAAAAACATTATCGCTTCAATTAACAACTCAGAAAAAGTAGCCTATAAAGGTAAATACGATGGATTCATGGTTTCTATCGGTTCACATTATGGCGTTGCTTTCTTAATGGGCAAATGGCACTTAAGTGGTTTCTTTGCAATGTTGATGAAACACATCGTAAACATCAAGTATTTCTTAGAAATCTTCTCACTATACTATGCAATTCAATACGTGTTCCACGAGTTCTTCCATATTAAGAACCGTCGTAACATCTTCCGTGGACACTTATCACGTTACGGTAACGTATTATGGTCTGTACCACTTCGTTTATTCTACGGTGGTATGTGGACAATCGAAGGCTTGAAGAAATCTTTGGTTTATGGGGCGCAAGCAGCTGGATTGATGGAAGTCATTTAGCATTCCCATTCCCTTGGTTAACAGAAGCAACAAGTGCAGCAAGTGGTGCAGCAGAAACTGTAACAGCAGCAAGTGGTGCAACAGAAGCTGCAGCACAAACAGCAACTCAAGTCGTTTCATTCGGTTTCAACTATTCATATGGTGAACAACCAGCAATGGTCATCGAAAAAATGCCAGACTGGTTCGCATCAATCATGCAAATCATGATTCCAAACGTTGAAGTCGCTCACTTAATGCAAAAAGTGATGTCATTCGTAGAATTAGCTATCGGTTTAGCAATCATGGCTGGTTTCTTAACATGGATCGTCAACGCAGTAACAATCGGTTTAGTCGCAACATTCTGCTTATCTGGTATGTTCTACTGGGTAAACATGTGGTTTGTTCCTGCAGCGATTGCGTTAATGAACGGTTCAGGTCGTGCATTTGGTCTTGATTACTACGTGATTCCATGGTTCCAAAGAACTGCGGGTAGCTGGTGGTATGGTAAGTCGAAAGCAATATATGGATTCGATAAACAAGGAAACCAACTCGTTAAATAAGTATGTTATAATGAAGTCGGCATTTTTTGTCGGCTTCTTTTTTTAGAAGGTCGACTAGAAGGAGAAAACTATGACAATCGTACATCCAATGTGGATGGAGTATCCCGAATTACATGAAGAATTAAAACAAGTAAAAAAACGATGATGCATGCATCTATCACGATCGAAAACCAACAGATTCGTGAGGCTATTTGCGCTGTCCTTGAATCTGGTGGGAAAATGGTACGACCTGCTTATTTGATTTTATTTTTCAATGTGGAATGAAAAATCGAAACAAGGAAGAAGTTCATGCTGTGGCTGCGGCTCTTGAACTACTTCATGTGGCAACATTATTACACGATGATGTGATTGATGAAGCTGATACAAGAAGAGGACAAGAAACGATTAGTGCTCGATTTGGGAATCGTGTGGCGATTTATGCAGGCGACTACTTATTGACAGTGTGCTATCAGTTGCTTTCAAAATATAGTCAAGATTTAGCGGGCATCCAAATCCCAACATACGGGATGATGCGTGTCATTGACGGTGAATTGTTGCAGATGGAAGAAAGCTACAAAACCGATGTGACGATTCAAGATTACTTGAAGCGAATTGATGGGAAGACGGCACAACTCTTTATGCTCAGTTGTATGATGGGAGAACGTTTTTCAGGAATGGGCGAATTAGAGCGTGCTAGACATATCGGGAATTCTATCGGGATGGCGTTTCAACTGTTAGATGATATTCTTGATTACGAAGTGACGTCAGATCAATTTGGCAAACCTGTCCTAGAAGACGTCTCGCAAGGGATTTACACATTGCCGTTAATTGCGTCTTTACCGAAGTGTGAAAAAGAATTACTTCCACTGTTGGAAAAGAAAAATCAGTTAACAGCGACAGACCGACTAGCAATTCAAAAGTTGGTCGTAAATGCAGGTGGCGTTGAAACTGCAAAAGATTTTGCAGCGAAATATACCATGAAAGCAATCCATCAAATCGAGAAGTTGCCTGAAGCTGATGTGAAGCCTATGCTGTTAAAAATCACAAGTCAGTTATTGCAACGAAAATCATAAAACAAAACAATTCACAAAGAATGGCGTTTTCTGAAAAGAAATCGCCATTTTCATTTCCTTTTTTCAAGTGAAAAAGGAAACGATTCTACAGGCAGGTCCTAGACTTTTATCCGAAATATGCTATAATAGAGCGTACAGAATTGATTAATTCTAAAATATATAGAAAAGGCAGGTTCTAAACATGACTATCAAAAAATCATTATCTGCAGCAGCAGTATTATTATCATCTGCATTTGTATTAGCAGCATGTGGCGGAAACAGCAAAACTGATTCAAACAAAACAACACAAGCAGCTACAACACAAACTGCAACTACACAAGCAGCAGCACAAAAATCTGATGCAGCTTTAAAAGATGGTACTTACAAATTAGTATCAGAAGCTGACAAACGTGGATGGCACGTAGAATTTACGATTACTGTTGAAGGTGGCAAAATCACTAAATCTGATTATGACAACTTAAACGCAAAAGGTGAACGTAAATCAGCTAACGCAGAATACGAAAAAGCAATGAAAGATAAAGTGGGTACTGGCCCAGCAGAATACTTCAAAGCTTACAACGAAGGTTTAGTTGCTAAACAAAATCCTTCAGACGTTGAAGTTGTTTCAGGTGCAACTAATGCTCATACTTCATTTGTTGAATATGCAAACAAATTAATCGAAGCAGCTAAAAAAGGGGACACTGCTGAAATCAAAGTAGCAGCTCCACAAGGCTAATTCATTTTATAATAACCATTTCGACTCCTGTACGGTTGTGCAGGAGTTTTTTATTCGGATTACAAGTCGCGGGTTTCGTTTTATCGTGAAATAAGGTACAATACTAAGGAATGATTTTTACAAAGGAGAGAACTATGAAAGCTAAATGGATGAAATGGGGACTTTTGGCAGTGATGTCGACATCGATTTTAACCGCATGCCAAAGTCAACCGAAGAATGAAGCCGACACTGTTTCAGGCGCATCAATTAAAACTCCAAGAGAAATTATTAAATCACCTGTGAAGAAACAGACTTCTTACTCGGAACGGCGGTAGCTTTATCGGTCTACCATCCAAACACCGAAGAAGTGATCACGAGTGCCTTAGAAATGATTAAAGACTTAGAAAAACGAATTACCGTGAATGCTTCTGGTTCTGAAGTGGATGAAGTTAACTTAGCCGCTGGAGAAAAGCCGGTTAAGGTTAGTGCGGATGTGTACGAGTTGATTAAACTTGGATTGAAGTACAGTGAGGAGTTCGACGGGGCTTTCGATATTACGGTAGGACCATTGACGGCGTTATGGCATATCGGGTTTGATGATGCGAAGAAACCAACGCAAAAGGAAATCGATGCGGTGTTACCACTTGTAAACTATAAAGACGTTGAATTAAACGACGCAGAACAAACCGTCTTTTTAAAGAGAAAAGGAATGCAACTGGACCTTGGAGGAATCGCCAAAGGGTATATCGCCGATAAGGTTTGGGAATATTTTGCAAAAGAAGGAATCACAACAGCCGTGATTGACCTTGGCGGGAATATCGTCGTGATGGGAGGCTCTCCTGCCAGAGATGGTGTTGCGTGGAATGTTGGGATTCAAGATCCAGACGCTTCTCGTGGAAAGACGCTCGGTACGATTCTTGAAAAAGATAAAACGATTGTAACTTCTGGAATTTATGAACGTTATTTAACAGTGGAAGGTCAAACGTATCACCATATTTTAAATCCGAAAACAGGATATCCATACGACAATAATGTGGAAGGTGTTTCTGTGATTGTTGATAGTTCGACAAAAGGAGACGCGTTATCGACGTCAATGTTCTCTGTGGGGCCAAAAGCTGGAATTGAGTATGCCAATAGCCATGACGGCGTGGATGTGATTTTCGTGACGAAGGACAAGAAAGTATATGTGTCAGATTCGATTAAAGATACGTTCAAATTAACAAATACAAACCTTGAATTGAAGGAGAGTGTTGAGTAGTGACGAAAAAGAGTTTATCGAACTAGTCGAATTGCGTACGAAAATCGCGAGTGTGTTCCCATTTGTCATCGCGTTTCTTTATTCGTTTGTTTTATTTAAACAAGTGAATATTTTGAATATGCTGTTGTTCTTTATCGGGATGATTTGTTTTGATATGGCGACAACGGTGATGAACAATTTGATGGACTATGTGAAAGCGAAAAATACAGATTACCGAGATAATCATAATGTGATTGGAACGAGTAGTCTTACTGTGAAGAAAGCATGGCAAGTCTTCGGCGTTTTGTTTGCCGTGGCAGCAGTTGTTGGTTTAATTCTTGTAGCGCGCACGAATATTCTTCTATTAATTGTCGGTGCGATTTGTTTCTTCATCGGTGTGTTTTATACATTTGGACCAATCCCGATTTCTCGCATGCCTCTTGGGGAAGTGTTATCAGGATTCACAATGGGGTTTGGAATTTTCTGGATTACGGTATTTTTTTAAATGTGCCAGAAGGGGTCGTCTTTGCAGGGGTTGTGTTAGATGGAAGTATTTTAACGATGCAACTCGATATTATCGCTCAGTTGAAGGTGTTCCTATTATCTCTGCCGCTCGTTTGTACGATTGCCAATATCATGTTAAGTAATAATATCTGTGATTTAGAAACGGATATTACCAACCACCGTTACACATTGGTTTATTATATTGGAAAGAAACAAGCGCTAGTGGTCTATCAAGTATTATATGCGGTTGCGTTTGGCGCGATGGTACTTGCGGTATTATTAGGAGTTGCGCCTTGGATTCTTCTTGGGGTGCTAGTAGCTGGCGTTCCTGTGTATAAACATATTCAACAGTTCAAGGGTGTTCAAGAAAAGAAAACAACTTTTGCGTTAGCGATTAAAAACATGGTAATGATTCATTCGTTGCAAGCAGTGCTATTATTCGTTGCGGTCCTTTTCTTCAATTAGTATGTACTTGACAAAGCAGGTTCATTTCCTTATGATTAAATAGATATGGATTTATAGAAAGTAGTGAAAATATGGCTCAGAAAAAAGCGGCGTTAGCTTGTAGCGTATGTGGTTCAAGAAACTACACGATTACGCTTGGACAAAACCGACGAGTTGAACGTCTAGAAATTAAAAAATTCTGCAAGTATTGCAATAAACAAACACTACATCGCGAAACAAAATAAAAGGAAGAGGAGATTCGAAATGCGTTTTTTATCAAATGTTATTAAAGAGATGAAAAAGTTACTTGGCCAACAGGTAAAGAAGTAAACAAATATACAATGACAGTAATTATGACAGTGATTGCTGCACTATGCTTCTTTGCAGTAGTGGACTATGGAATTCATCAACTCATTACATTCCTTTTAAAATAATAGTACTTTAAAGTGATTAGTGATATACTAAGAGCAGTTGAAAAAAACCTTCGCTTATGAAGGTTTTTGTATGGAAAAAAATGTTGTCAACACTCAAGGAGGAGTATCAATGGAAAAAAAGAATGGTATGTATTGCACACTTATTCAGGTTATGAAAACAAAGTTAAATCAAATCTATTATCACGTATCCAAAGCATGGGTATGGAAGAAAATATCTTCCGCGTGATTTCGCCTGAAGAAGAGGAAGTAGAAGTAAAAGACGGTAAAACAAAAACAACGGTTGAAAAAACTTTCCCTGGTTATGTATTAGTTGAAATGGTCATGTCAGACCAAGCATGGTATGTCGTTCGTAACACTCCAGGCGTAACTGGTTTCGTTGGATCACACGGTGCAGGTTCAAAACCATCTCCATTATTACCAGAAGAAGTAGAAGCCATCTTAGGACGTATCGGTGAAAAAGTTCATGCTCCAGTTGATTTAAACGTATCTGTTGGAGACTACGTGATCATTACAGAAGGTGCCTTCAACGATATGAGCGGTAAAGTAGTAGAACTTGACCACGAAAAACAAAAAATTAAAGTGGCAATTGAAATGTTCGGTCGTGAAACAATTGCAGACTTAGAGTTCCACCAAGTGAAAGAAGATGACTCTTATTAACATGTATCCTACAATGTTAGAACGATTCATTCGCTATGCGAAAATTAATACGCGTAGTGATTTAAAATCAACAACGATTCCTACGACCAAGAGTCAATGGGAATTTTTAGAAATGCTTCGAAGCGAGTTAGTGGAGTACGGTTTTGCAAAAGTAGAACTCGATCCAGAGGACAGCTACTTAGTGGCGCTGCTTCCGAGCAACTTAGAAGAAGCAAATACGGTGCCTGCGATTGGGTTTATTGCCCACGTCGATACCGCAGATTTCAATGCTGAAAATATCAATCCACAAATTCACGAGAATTATAACGGAGAAGATGTGCTGCTTAATGCCGAAAAGAATTTAGTAATGACGGTCAGCGAGTTTCCAAGTTTGAAAAACTACATTGGCGAAACGTTAATTACAACTGATGGAACGACATTGCTAGGCGCCGACGATAAGGCGGGTCTTGTTTCGGTATTAGAAGCTTGCTTGTATTTAATGGCGCATCCAGAAATTCCGCATGGCGATATTTGGTTAGCGTTTGGTCCAGACGAAGAAATCGGGAAAGGCGCTCACCGTTTCAAAGCGGAGCGTATGCCTGCAAAATTTGCCTATACTTTAGATAGCGGAGTTGTAGGGAAGCTAGAATATGAAACATTCAATGCGGCTCGTGCAGTGGTAACGATTCATGGGACAAGTGTTCACCCAGGCCAAGCCAAAGATGTCATGGTGAATGCTTTGGCAGAAGCGGCAAAATTATTTGCACGTATGCCAGAAAAGGAAGTGCCTGAACGTACGAGTGGGTACGAAGGCTACTTTATGTTATCGAAACAATCAGGCGACATCGGTAAGGTTGAATTGGAATATATTATTCGCGATCACTCGATGGAGAAATTCGAAGAGAGAAAAGCGCAGTTCCAACAAATCGTAGATGCACAAAATGCAACGTATGATGTGCCTCGTATCGAATGCACGATTTACGATGAGTACTATAATATGTATGAAATCCTAAAAGACGATATGACTTCGGTTGAAGTAGCGATTGAGGCTTATAAAGAATGTGGCATCACGCCAGACATTCAACCATTCCGTGGAGGGACGGATGGATGCATTATTACCTATAAAGGAATTCCAACTCCGAATTTATTTACCGGAGCAGAAAACCTTCATGGACAATACGAATTCGTAACCCTTGAAAGCATGCAAAAAGCCAGCGACGTTGTATTAAAAATTATTGAATTAGTCCAAAGAAAAACGGTTGAGTAATACTCAACCGTTTTTATGTTGTGTAGAATATGCCGTATGCAGCAGAAGATGAATTTGTTATAATGAGATAAGTGTTGAAATGCTTATAACGCAGAAGGGCGGTGTTTCTTATGATGCATTTATTTGGTGTGATTGTCATTATCTGGATTCTTTTAGAGATGGTCATACTTCTATTAGAGTATAACATCAATAAAAATAGACGAATTGAGAATACACATGAACTTGAAATGAATGGGATGCTGAGTGATGTCAGTGTGAACTATAAAGAAGGCTCTACCTTTAGTTATAACTACGGTACAAAAGAACTGACTAAGAAAAAGATTGTTCATTACACAGATTATATTAAGTTAGCGCATGAGTATAGCCATGCGATTCATGATGAAGTAACAGGGTATGATAGGTTATGGGCGTTCTATGGCCTAATAGTTTTCTTTTTAGTTCTACTTACACTTGTGTTGCTTTTAACTGTGTTTCTTATGGATAAAGTCATCTTTATTTTGGCGCTAAGTTGTCTTTCCCTTTATTTCATCTATTATTTATTCGTGGTCTATATAGAGGTCTCTGCAAATACTATTCTATTAAAAAAGAGGAATATTAAAGAAGATAAGTTAGTAGTTGCTTATATTATTCTAAACATGGTAAACGAGTTTGTTTTCAGATTATTAGGATTTGTTGTGTTGTATATTGTCATAAGTAAAGTCTGAATTTGCTAAGGGGGACATTATGCTAATTGAAATGATGAATAAGGTCTTACGAATAGTATCGTATATCCTACTTTTTTTGTTACGAGTTTTTTTGTTATTTCACAAACATTATTGGATAGTGTAGCGCCAATTAATTACAGGAGTCTCTTTTTTTGGTGTGATTTTATTTATGGTTATGTTATTCCTGGCGAAATATATTAATGA
>BNJS01003362.1_pt1 | contig 21908 bp, 20 predicted proteins | sample 8540461 | NCBI WGS metagenome assembly BNJS01 (sample SAMD00202454, study PRJDB9452) | human saliva metagenome | isolation source: human saliva | place: Japan | reverse complement strand
AGGCGCATGAGGAAAGATTCATAACTGATGATAGTCTTCTCCGGTCAAATAATTATAAAAATGCCGGTATTACATAGCGCTTCTCGGTTCCACGGAAATACCGTCGGAAAGCGCGGAAAGGCTCTTTACCACCTCATCCTTTTTCTCTACCGTAGTAAAGGGGTGAATGGAATAGTTGCCGTTTGTCACTACGCAGTCATAAATCTCGTGATAGTCCTCTTTCGGCATATCCTCTCTCACCGTACTGTAGAGAGGTTGCCACCAGGAACCGTAGATTAAGCCCTTTAGGTCGGCATTTTCCGCATTCTTCTTGGCAAATGCCTTGATAAGCTTATCAAACGCCATAAGGTCTTCCGTATCGGCAAATTCCAACTTCAAGTCGTATTCCACCGCATAAACCAAATATAAGTCATCACTGAATTTCTTAACCTCATATGTCGGAGTCGGATCCGGAACAGGGCCCCAATCCAGTAAATACTGATAAATGCTGATTTTCGGTTCCAGCTGGATTCTGGCATTGATATTTTCACTGTCTAAAAGTCCGATTAACTGCTGAGCATGAAGTATATCCGAGTGTCCATATTGTAAGGTAAGGTCCGGCAAGAATCTTGCATCATAAGCGGAAGACTTTAAACCATAACCGGTTGTAATTTCCTGCTCCACCGCCTGTCTTCCCACCTCTGAAAGCGTCTCGTCCTCAAAAAGCTGGAAAGAATTCCACTCTTTCTCGACTTTCCGAAAATGTCTCGGATCACTGGCAAGCCCCAGATAGTTTCTTCTTTTCCTACTGCGTCTGCGACCACTCATAAGTGTATCGAAAGAAGCTTTATCCGGCTTCTCATTCTTCAGAAGCAGCATAGCTTCCTCCGGACTAATTAAATCCACATCCAAAGCACAAGCAATAAGAGAAAGATGATCCCCTTCCCCTTCCAATCCGTATTGTTTCAGTCTTTCTTTCGCTTTCTCCGTAGTATAGGTCAAAGCAAGCTCTTCATATCCTGCAGCCTTTATTGCCGCAGATACCGCTGTGCTTCGGTCAAGTTCCCCTTCTACCGCTATATCTTTCTCCGTAATCGCTTTCAAAGCTTCAGAAAAAGCTTTGGCGTCCGTTTCGGCTTTAAGATCAATCTTAAAGTAATGGTTTAAATAGCTTGCTGTCTTCTCAGCAGAATCCTTAAACTCCGCTTCTCCCCGTCTCTTCGCCGCATCTTCTTGAAGAGCAACCTCCGACTCTATAGAACTTGTTGCTTCCTGGGCGGCTTCCGTCTCTTCCCGCATCGCCTCTGTTACAGAAGTCGTCCCCTTTGTTTCCTCCTCTTTAACTCCGGAAGCTCCGCAAGAAGCCAGCCATCGCCAGCACAAAAGATACTACCGCAGAACCCAAAAGACCTCTTTTCATCTCTACCTCCACTTTGCCCTTCAACAACGCATCAGCGAAACTTTTTTCAATTAGTCCTATAGTACCCGAAAAGAAGGTTTTAAAGCAGTATCTTTTCCTCCTGATTTTTGTATAATACAATTTATAATCTACTAAGAATATGAGCTCTTTTCATAGCGAAACTTGCAAAAGAGGGGATTTTGTTCTATACTTTTTTCTATGCTTCCGTAGCTTAAGGGATAGAGCCCCGGCCTCCGACGCCGGTAGTGGCGGTTCGAGTCCGCCCGGAAGCATTTTTTATTGCAAAAGCCACTGTACCCTTCTTCGAAAGCTCGCTCGCGCTCGGTTTCGACCTAGCGGTGGCTCTGCCTGTTCAGACTTCATAGTAAGACTTTTTCGCATCGCAAAAGCCACTGTACCCTTCCTCGAAAGCACGCTCCCGCTCGGTTCCAACCTAGCGGCACTAAGCATCAAACTTCGTTTCACTCGTTTTCTGCAAGTGCCGAGGTCTCCAAACGGCTTTCTCTGAAGAGTACAGTGGCTTTTTGCTTACTATACTTTTCTTTACTTCACTTCTCTTCTCAAAAGTATCTTAATACTATTCTTCTGAACAGACTTTTAAAATCTATCCCGTTTCAGGACGAAAATTCCGGATAATCTGAGTCTTATTCCATTCCTTTCATTCTTTTATTATTTATCGTCCGGGGAAGCGGAAGTTCGGGATAAGCTGATCCCAGGAATCTATACCGATAACAGCTCTTGCAAAGTCTGCTGTTCCCTCTGTTGCACTAGGATTATCAATCCACTTAAAGACTTCGTGGGCAGGCTTTGGTACAAGCTGATGGTTTACAATGCTGGAAAGTCCGAAGGCAAGTCCATGCTTTGTCTCATCCTCATTATCTTCCTGTCTACTCATAAGGTAGGCAGAAATGTACGGATTATTATCTACAATAAAGTAGGAATATGCTACTGCAGCTGCCTGTTCAGTAGACTTGTCCACGCCTTTCGCAATACTGCTAAAGCCTTCTTCAGTCAGGAAAATCTTACGAACTTGTCCCTTACGGTTTTTCATGCTGTCCATCTGCATAAAATCCGTAATGACATGTAGGTTCTTAAAGTTTACAATCGGCGAATCCATTGTGTCATTCACACGTCCGGTAGTATCATCATCCCAGAAATTCGGAGAATAAATCGGATACGGATACGGGTGTAAGGCAAGACCGTAGTCCATATAGCCTTCCGCTTCCTCATAATTATGGAAGGCAAGAAGAATGTCTTTTCCTTTATACTTCCCTACCGGTGCAGCTTCCGGAAACATGTTCCAGTAATGATCAAGGGAGAACATGATATTGTCATTGGCAGAGACGGACTTCATCGCTGTATAGAAAACACGGAATGCTCTCTGAAACTTGGAAGTATAAGCTGATACATCAAGGTCTCCCATATAGTTCCAGTACTGGTTGTTAATCTCATTCCCCACAACCCAGTTGGTAATCTTACCGTGACCGTTCTTTCCATTATAACGCTTTGCGAGGAATGAAGCCATCGCCTTCACCGCACGGAAGCCTGCCTCGGATTCTACGTTAAATCCATAGTATACAGCCTGTTCTTTCGGGAGTTCCGTTACACCAAGAGGGTTTAACTCCGGAACAGTCTGATTCCATGCATTTAAAAGAATTGCCGTAACCGCTACACCAGAGTCACTAAGTCTCTTTACCTCCGCATCCAGCTGGTCAATCAATTCTTTGTTGATCTTGTAAGTCTTACTCTCATAGGTGTAGTTGATTCCATTTCCAAAAAAAGCGCTGTGTCGGAATATCTACTCCGGCATGTTTAATATTCAAACTAAGAGCATCATCCAAGATATTGGGATCTACACGTAGTCCTTTTTTTCCGGGATTTAAAGCCGGCTCCTGATTCTCCGCAACAATCTCCGGATTCTCAATATAGCGTCTGTTCGCAATCATCTCGTATCGTCCGCCAACCTTAACAGCCGGTACAAAGGCACTGTAGAGACGAAGCTCTCCGGGACCTGCATGAAGCGGAAAGCTAAACTTCTGATTTGCTCCAATATTTCCCTTTGCAAGATAATCCGATCTTCCGGACAGATCATTTTGATAAGGCTTGATCTCAAAAATATAAACAGAGCCATCTGTCCCACTGCTATCCCCGGCACTGTCAACCGTAACGGAAATCTTATCCTTCTCCTGGTTGATTCCGACATCCCGTACCTTACCACTGATGGTATGGGCAAATGCCCCAAATGAAAATAGTGCAGACATAGCTAAGGCACAAAAAACGCCTATACTCTCTTTCCCATTAAACTCATAATTCTTCCTCGACTATCCTTTCTCATTGGATGCAATAATGTTTGAAATAGCTGATTATTTATTGCTAAGTATAGTCAGCTTTCTTCAATAGTGATTGCAAGTTCCATAAATCAAAGCTTCTTCATACTACGATTTTTGTGAAAGGATTGCTAGCGGAATAATCTTACAAGTTCTTACGGTTTAGGGATAGGAGAAATATTAGAATATAAAATCGAGTAGGAGGCGGTGACTAACCGCCGTCCTCTCACAGCACTGTACGTACGGTTCTCGTATACAGCGCTTTCAATAGTTGACGTGCACAGACTGATAGGCTGAGGCTAAATCGTAAAAGCCACTGTTTATCAGTCTTTCTTTTGTCATTGCCATGTTCATGACAACTGTATGTGTTGTAAACCAATAGCCTCGTCTGCTGTTTGCCGTTTTCCACCCTAGGTCTTGAGGAACTCCCATGACCCTCAGGTTTCGGTACCTGGTTCGCACACATTTCCATTGTTTCCATATACACATACGTATTCTGTGATAGAGCCATCCGTTGACCTCATTCATGTTTCTCTTCATACTTGCTATTCCATAGTAGTTAAGCCACCCTCTTGCGTATAGCCTAGATTCTTTCTAGGGCTCGGCTTGATTGACTGACAGCGCTTACGGGAGAAAGCTCTTTCAGTTTCGACTTAAACTTTCTCCCAAGAGCTTTGCATGAACTCGGACATATATGCCACTTCTGTTCCTTCCCAGTGTCAAAAGCCAAGGAATTTAAAATTTCGGATTGCAAATACACTGACAATTACAGCTTTTCTCTCGATTCATCTGAGAGTTTCAGTTTCTCCTCAAGATACCTCGTACTGCTCCTAAGAGTCTCTCTGATGCCTTCCTGCTTTTCGCAAAGAAGCACTATGTCATCTGCATACCTATGCATGGGACACCTCTTTTCAAAAACTCCCGGTCGAAACTCATTGAGGTAGATATTCGAAGCAAAGGGGATGGAATTCCCTCCTTGTGGCGACCCTTCCTCCTGTTTCAATAACCACTCCATTTTCCATTACGCCACTTTTCAGATACCTCTTGATAAGTTGCACCACACGTTCATCTTTTACATTTTTCCTCAGAAGGTTGATAAGAATCTCGTGGTTGATTGTATCGAAATATTTCGATAAGTCTAGAACTACCGCATATGTAGCACCCAGTTCAGCGTACTCCTTAACCTTAAGTATTGCTCCTTTGCGTCTCTGTTTGGACGGTAACCGCAACTGCCGTCTGTAAAAAGTGGCTCATAGATTGGAACTAACTGTTTGTGTTATCGCCTGTTGAAGTGTACGGTCTATCACTGTTGGTATGCAGCTTTTCGCACACCACCATCCGGTTTAGGAATCTCAACTCGTCTTACTGGAGACGGTATACTTTCACGATGGATACAGTTAGTTAACTCCTGTTGATGTTCCTGAAGATAAGGAAGTGCCTCTTCGATGGTCATTCCATCAATTCCGAGGTGCTCCTTGTTTGCCTTCACTCTCTTATACGCTCTGTTAAAGTTATCTTTATGCAGTATCGCTTCTAAGAGCTTCGGCTGTGCACTGTCTCTTTCTTTCCATATCAGATTGAATGACCTACGCGCTTTCACATACCCTTCATGTTCCGCACTATCTCTTTGCGAACAGCCATTGTTTTCAATGTTTTCTGCCATAACCAGTCATTCCTCCTTTCTCAGTCATACTTGAGACTCCTACTGATTCAGTCCTTTGTCTCTCGACTACTAGGACCTCTGCTGACTTCTGTGTGTTCAGCATTGCTTTGGACTAATGGTTACCTCTTTCGAGGCATATCACTGAGACCTCCCTAGGTACCACACGTTTCTTCCTCTCCATATATCTGCCTCATCTATCATGCATGATTCCGTGTAGTTATTGGACTTTGGCTTGTGTCGCAGTTTTATCCTCATGCATAACCTCATATGAGATTTCTGTTCGTCAGACCAGAGATTTGCCCATGAGTTAGTATCTTCCTCATATCCAGCTTCCTTCAGATTCGAGGTCACCCTCGACACCCTTGCCTTCGGCTATATCCTTCCCACTACCGGGCGGATTCGGGACTTTAACCCGTTAGAAACGTGCGCCGCTAGGCGCACATCGAGTAGGAGGCGGTGACTAACCGCCGTCCTCTCACAGCACTGTACGTACGGTTCTCGTATACAGCGCTTTCAATAGTTGACGTGCACAGACTGATAGGCTGAGGCTAAATCGTAAAAGCCACTGTTTATCAGTCTTTCTTTTGTCATTGCCATGTTCATGACAACTGTATGTGTTGTAAACCAATAGCCTCGTCTGCTGTTTGCCGTTTTCCACCCTAGGTCTTGAGGAACTCCCATGACCCTCAGGTTTCGGTACCTGGTTCGCACACATTTCCATTGTTTCCATATACATACGTATTCTGTGATAGAGCCATCCGTTGACCTCATTCATGTTTCTCTTCATGCTTGCTATTCCATAGTAGTTAAGCCACCCTCTTGCGTATACCTTGATTCTTTCTAGGCTCAGCGAGTTGACTGACAGCGCTTACGGGAGAAAAGCTCTTTCAGTTTCGACTTAAACTTCTCCCAAGACTTTGCATGAACTCGGACATATGTACCACTTCTGTTCCTTCCCAATTGCAAAAGCCAAGAATTTAAAATTTCGGATTGCAAATACACTGACAGTACGGCTTTTCTCTCGATTCACTGTGAGTTTCAGTTTCTCCTCAAGATACCTCGTACTGCTCTCTAAGAGTCTCTCTGATGCCTTCCTGCTTTTTCACTAAGAAGCACTATGTCATCTGCATACCTTATGCATGGGACACCTCTTTTCAAAAACTCCCAGTCGAACTCATTGAGGTAGATATTCGCAAGCAAGGGATAGATTCCTCCTTGTGGCGACCCTTCCTCTGTTTCAATAACCACTCCATTTTTCCATTACGCCACTTTCTCAGATACCTCTTGATAAGTTGCACCACACGTTCATCTTTACATTTTTCCTCAGAAGGTTGATAAGAATCTCGTGGTTGATTGTATCGAAATATTTCGATAAGTCTAGAACTACTGCATATGTGTGCCCAGTTCAGCGTACTCCTTAACCTTAGTATTGCTCCTTTTGCGTCTCTGTTTGGACGGTAACCGCAACTGCCGTCTGTAAAAAGTGGCTCATAGATTGGAACTAACTGTTGTGTTATCGCCTGTTGAAGTGTACGGTCTATCACTGTTGGTATGCTGCTTTTCGCACACCACCATCCGGTTTAGGAATCTCAACTCGTCTTACTGGAGACGGAGTATACTGTCCACGATGGATACGGTTAGTTAACTCCTGTTGATGTTCCTGAAGATAAGGAAGTGCCTCTTCGATGGTCATTCCATCAATTCAGGTGCTCCCTTGTTTTGCCTTCACTCTCTTTATACGCTCTGTTAAAGTTATCTTTATGCAGTATCGCTTCTAAGAGCTTCGGCTGTGCACTGTCTCTTTCTTTCCATATCAGATTGAATGACCTACGCGCTTTCACATACCCTTCATGTTCCGCACTATCTCTTTGCGAACAGCCATTGTTTTCAATGTTTTCTGCCATAACCAGTCATTCCTCCTTTCTCAGTCATGCTAGAGACTCCTACTGATTCAGTCCTTTGTCTCTGACTACTATGACCTCTGCTGACTTCTGTGTGTTCAGCATTGCTTTGGACAATGGTTACCTCTTTCGAGGCATATCACACAGACCTCCCTAGGTACCACACGTTTCTTCCTCTCCATATATCTGCCTCATCTATCATGCATGATTCCGTGTAGTTATTGGACTTTGGCTTGTGTCGCAGTTTTATCCTCATGCATAACCTCATATGAGATTTCTGTTCGTCAGACCAGAGATTTGCCCATGAGTTAGTATCTTCCTCATATCCAGCTTCCTTCAGATTCGAGGTCACCCTCGACACCCTTGCCTTCGGCTATATCCTTCCCACTACCGGGCGGATTCGGGACTTTAACCCGTTAGAAACGTGCGCCGCTAGGCGCACGACAAAAAAGAACTCCCGATTTCGGGAGTTCTTTTAAAGTACTTAGATAAGATTACTCTGTGTAGTATGTTCTAGATCCAATAGTTACAGGAACGCTATGATCATCAGACTTAGATGTATAGAGCTTCTTGTAGCTTGCATACAGAACAACACCCTTCTTATCAGTTACATAGTAAACATCATTGATGTCCTTAAGGTTAACCTTACCCTTCTGAACAGTACCGGTAGAATTTGCAAGCACAATATCAGTTGGAAGAACACCATTATCTTCAAAGTAGGTAACTGCAGTAGTATTAGAGATGTGATTTACATCACCATTAAAATGAACATATCCATAGTTGGAGTGATCATTATCAGCTGCGAGTACAACACCCTTATTAACATACTTCTTAATCTTAGATACATAGCCGGTTACAGCCTTACCATTGTTCTGGAAGTACATCTGAACTTCACCATCTTCAAAGCTTACTGTCTGGTATCCGGTCTTTCTGGAGCCATCCTTCTCATAATCGCCAGAGAAGTAATAAATATCTCCTACGAAAGAGGAACCGATATATTCTTCAACATCCATCTTTGAAATAGCTTTGCCCATCGTGTTCTCATTGCTGAATTCCTTGCGTCCATCTACAGAAACCTGAAGACCGGAAAGCATACGTCCAAGATGATCGAATGCATAAATCTTGTTCTTAATTCTCTTAGTAGTGTTGGAAACAATCTTACCTCTGTTATCAGCCCACCACCAAGATGCAGAATCATCTTCAAAATCATCGACGTTTAACTCTTCACTCGGAACAGCCCAAATCCACTGATTCTTTCTAGCACCACCATCGCCGTTTACATAAACGATTTCATTGCTACTTGCATTAGCCGGCTTCATCTCAGACGGAGATCCATTCTTTCTCAAGTTGGACCAGTCTTCGATCATACGACCATCTGCACCGAAATAATAAGTCTGACCATTGATAGTCTTCTTTGTATTCTTTACAATCTTTCCGTTTCCATCAATGTAGAACCAAGCAGTTACTTCATCGCCATCCTTAAGAACCGGAAGCTGTACCCAACCATACTGAGCGGATCCATCATCAAATCCACCGTAGTAATACTTTGCAGTCTCCCAAGCGTCCTCAGAAATCACAAGTGTAGTATCATCACCAAGCCAGCCATAAAGCATATAGCCTTCCTGGTCGAAGAGATACTTCTTGCCGTTGATGGTTCTGATATCTGAAATGGTTAACTTTCCATTGGAATCTCTATATGCCTTACCATCAGCACCGAAGTACATCCATCTGTGGTCTGCATTAGCGTCATCGGACTCAACGTCGAAAGCCACCCACTGATTGGTAACCATAGCACCGTCCTGGTTTACATAGTAGAAGTCATTATTGTTCTGAACAACTTCATTCGTAGCCATGTTTCCATCGGAACCAAGATAGAACCAATAGTCTCCGGACTTTCTCCAAGCGTCAGCGATAGGAGTTCCTTCATTGTCTAAATACTGCCAGTTACCTGTGGAATTGTTCCAGCCTGCAGCGAATGTTACAGCGGAAGCTCCGATAGCAAGTAATGCTGTTGCAGATAAAGCTGCAACTAATTTTGTTTGCTTTCTCATAATTAATGCACTCTCCTTTTAAATTTATGGAATAATCCAAGTTGCGTGACGATTATACCCCTTTTTTTTCATCGATTCAAGTTTTTTTATCAACAAAAAGCAATACCACTTTTTGCATCAAGGGTTTTATCGTACTTTCAACAATATAGCGCAAGTTCTTTTTGCTGTCTATTACAAAGCATAAACAAATTATTACGAAGTTCTTAAGGTAAATATTAAGAGAAAAATAATAATTCATCTAAAACAATTTTTTCTTTTATCTCATCTTATACTTCTTCAAAAATTTATCCGGATGCATAGGATCAAAGTTCTCGTTACATATCATTACTGTAGCCAAATCTTCCGTCGTCGATATATTTATAATGTTATGATTCCAGCTCGGAATCATATAGACTACTTTTATTTTGTCTCCACTTACTTCAAATTCTACTTTTTCTCCGGTATTAATATTTCTTTCGTCGATTCGTCCATGGCATGAGACATGCAATAAACGTTCTTCCTGAAATTTCCTTCATGAGTCTCTCCTTGAGATAGTTTGAAAAGCACAAAAGTACGCTTAAACTTTTCACAATTTTCATGATTGTCTCAATTTTTTGGGGGAGGAAAGGAAAAGACGACTTGGTTATTCAGCATTTGCGAACATAAAATATTCAGGAATTATCTTTCTTTTCAAGTGTCTTGCATCATAAAAGCAGGAATTATCCATGCCAAGCTTATACGGATTATAAGTTCCAACTGTTTTTATGCCCTTTTTTTCAGCCAGACTTAATGTATATTCTTCCAATTGATCAAAAATTGGATATTCTGCTCGATCTAAATTATCCCAAAGCGCAGGTGATAACGGACAATACCAGAATTCCACTTCTTTTCCGTTTTTCAATAAATAATCTAGCAATAATTCAAATTCTTGCCTTTTCAGGAAATATTTTGCAATCTAAAGATTGAAAATCATAGTTCAAAACCGCTTGTATCACATCTGTTTCCGTTGCATAATCCATGCTTACTGAAGGATGACGGCTTCCATCCGGCTCGTAATATAAGGCAGTAGGATTTGAAGAGATGTCCAAGAGCCTGTTTTCCTCTCTATTAAATATGAAAGGCCAACTTGCTTGGAAATAGGAGATAGAAAAAATGGGAGAATTTTTCCATTTTTTGAAATTATTCATTTTTATAGAACTCTCTAGTGTCGCTTTAGTCTTTTCTGCTTTAAGGAAATTCACCATATAATCGGAATATGGCATGAGCGCATCATGTAAGACATTTTCTGTAACATAAGACTCATCTGTAAAATAAGCCGGATCTATTGTAAGAATCACCTTCTTGTAATTGATTTTATTTTCCATTAACAAAGCAAACTGTGCCATCATGTCATAATGGTCACCGTTTGTTACACCCAGATTATAAAAAGATTCTGTCCCAACAGCTTCCCTCCCAATACTAGGTCACGAGAGAAGGACCAATAGCAATGGTATCCACTTCTTTTTTCATTCCTTGAATAAGAAACGCTTTGATTTCTCGCTCATTATCATTTCCGGTGTTAGAACCAGCCGCTTTACCACTCAGTAATGATTTTGCAATATCCTTATTGATATCATGAAAGTAATTGGATGCATCTCCTACAACATTGACATACACTAGACAAATCAGTAGAGGAAAAAAAAGTAGGATTTTCAGGTACTGCAATTTTTCTTTTTTCATCTTCTGATCCTCTCTTTAAAATTGAAAATAAATAAAAGCAGAAGTACCCACTTTTCCACAAAACAAGATTAAAAGCAGTTCGCAATAAATATGCGTGTCAGAAAAGGCTTTTTATCCATTTCCAAGAAAATAGTTGAATTCCTGTACTTGATTTGTTCCACAAACAATAATATTGCCAGAGAAAAAACCATAATAAAAATACTTCCATAGGATAAGCCCATGGAAAATGGAAAATCAGCTTGTGTCGAAAGAATAAGAGGATGCTTTAACGAATATTTAATTATTTGGATCCCTCTACCGGTACTTTCCGCATTTACAAAGATCCAACACAAGCATAATAAAACTTGTGTTTTTATTCTTCTGCAGAAGCAGAAAATTTTATTCTTCCGTTCAATATGCAATGTAGAATAAAATCTAATAGATACAGGATTTAGAAGTTCGGAAAATATTAATAAAACACAGGGAATGAAGCCTGAGGCTATAAAATAATATGCTGTTCCCCCATGCCATATTCCAATCAAAAACCATAACACTAACATCGAAAGATGAAAAGGGATCTTTTTTCCGTATTTTTTCCCTATGATGCGCTTTGCCAGTTTGCCACATTTTTGCATTGGACCGGATTTTTGCAGAGGGTACATTACATAATCCTTAAACCAAATCCCTAGAGTTATATGCCATCTCTGCCAAAATTCCTGGATAGATTCCGAAAAGAATGGAGCATTAAAATTCTCCGGAAGTTGAATATCAAAGAGCATTGCCGTTCCCAAGACAATGTCCATACAGCCCGAAAAATCCGTATAAAGACGAATCGCATAGGCTAAATTTGCCATTAGAATCCCCAATCCACCGTAGTGGTCTATATTCCCATAGACAGAAGATACTATTATGGCAAATCTTTCTGAAATAACCAGCTTTTGGAAATAACCCCAAATCATTCTTCTCAATCCATGCGATATAGTATCATATCGAAGACTATGCTTCCGATTAAACTGGGATTGCATGGCTTGGTAGCGAGTAAGAGGTCCCGAAATCAACTGCGGAAAGAAAAAAATAAATAATCCAACATTAAGAATGTCTTTGTCAGCTTCAAGATTCCCCCAATAAACTTCCACCAAGTATCCAATAGCGGATAAAACATAATAGGAAACACCAATAATTGACACAAATTTCAAAAAGAAATGTCTCTATCCAAATGGAAAAGTGTCTGAACTATATTCAACAAATTATAAGCATATTTAAAAACAAATAAAATGCTTATCAAACTTAGTATAAGTCCAAAAAGCACCATTGGTCTTCTCTCTGTACATACTCTTTGAAGCAACTAAAGCTCCTGCATAAGATAAAATCCAAATGACAAGAATTAAAAATCAAAAATATTTTTGTATACCAAACGCATAAGATATATGTACATAAAAATAGGCTTTGCTGCAAATAATATAATTTTTGACAAGATTTTTGTTGCATAATAGGCAACACAAGTAAACAGCAAAAAACAAAAAGCCAAAAACTGGTCAAGCTCATTTTTATACACTAATTCAAGTATGATATCAACCATCTCCCCTACATTCTTCATGGAAACAACCTTTCCCATTGGAATCTTAAAAGCCAAACTCCTCTTCTACCCCCACTATCAGATTAATATGCTCAAAAGATCCCAGCCATCAACATCATCAGCTACTGTCTCATCCCTCAGCTCTATGCTGTCATCATCAATATATCGCGAAATACTGCATTTAATCTTTTATAAACCTCTTCTCTAGTCATTCTTAATACCTCCATATATTTTAATATTCAGATAGTATCATAATTTCTTCTTACAACACAACCGCTGTCAAAACTTGCTAGCCTATTTTTTACCGAAATGAGATCATTCTATGAATACTGCATAACTGTTATTCTTTATTGTTTAGCCACATACAACGAAGGCTCCACACATTTTCCTTCATCATCTCAAAAGCAATATCTTCATTTTTCCTTTTGAAACAAGTTCCTCCTCTTGATTTCGAATGGAGACCTTAAGGCGTATCAATTTCAAATCCGGGTCAAAATCTGTCACCTCACCAACAACAGTAAGTGTATCCCCCATATAAACCGGTTTCTTAAAAGACAATTCTTCAACACTATGTATCAAACTGTATTTCCCCGGAAGATACATTCCTGCCATCGTGGAATAAAGCGAAGCTGTCAACATTCCGAATGTTACGTGAGACTTAAACTTTCCTAATCCTGTTTCTTGCGCAAACAAATCGTCTTGATGTAATGGATTTTCATCACCGGATATTACCCGAAATGAATCTTCCATCTCCTTTGTAATCCGCTTCGAAAAACTCTCCTTCATACCAATATTGATTGTAGAAATAGTATATTCATTCATAGCAGTTCCTTTAATTTCAGATACAAACTTTCTGCATCTAATGAATTCACCCGACGAACGATATTTATGGTTCCATAACCCTCCGCAAATTTGTCTTTCAGTCCTATCGGAGTCAGCCTTCCGGCCACACCGTTATATACCATTATTTCCGCAATAGCCCCTGCCAGACCTCCATGGATATTGTGCTCTTCAATGACTGCAATATTATTGCAGTCCTCCAAATCTTTAAGGACCTCATCTTCCGGAAACGGTTTGATTTTTGTTATATCCACAAGTTTTACTGCGAATCCATCATTTCTTAATCTCAAAGAGGCTTCATAGGCTTCCGAAAGAATACTGCCGGTTACATAAATTAGTATTTTTTTCGTGTGAAGTTTCGTTTCAACATTGCTGTTTTCAGAAAAATCAAAGAGAATTTGATTTTTCCAAAGCTCCCCTGGCTTGTCTTCAAAATATTCTTTTTCATGATTCATCTCCATACGGATATACACCGGCCCTTGATGTCTATACGCAAGCTCTACACAAGAGGCAAGCTGTTTTGGCGTCGCCGGAGAAAGAAACATCAAATTTGGAATGGCACGAAGAACAGAAATATCCTCTGTAGTATGATGTGTCGGCCCTAAGGCACTCCAAGAAAGACCGCTTCCCATTCCAACAATTTTTACATTTAAATTTTGAAAACACACATCATTTCGGATAAATTCCATGGAGCGATATGCCAAAAATGCTCCCGCAGTAAACACAAAGGGAATCTTTCCCACCGTTGCCATACCTGCTGCCGCGGCAACCATATTTCTTCACCTATTCCAAAGTTATAAAATTGCTCCGGAAAAGAACAACGAAACATTTCATCAAAGCCGGTTCCGCTATCTGCCAAAAGATGAATTACATTTTGATCTTTTTCAGCAATTTCCATTAGTTTTCCAATATATGCACTATTCATCCTCTACTCCAACTCTTCCTCTTTTATATTTAGCTCTTCCTTAAATACCTTGAGTTCTTTTTTATTCGGAAGTTTGAAATGCCAATTAGGGTTGTTCTCCATAATTGAAACACCTTTTCCCTTTATCGTATTGGCAATGATAACTCGAGGCTTTTCACTTCCTGTTTCTTTTTGTAATTTTTCCTTAAAATCCCCAAGATCATGACCATCACATTCCAGTACTTCCCAGCCGAAACTCTCCCATTTTTCTTTCCAGAGCGGATTTCCGATAGTTTTATCCACAAAGTCCATTTTTTGGATTCTATTGTTATCAAGTATTGCCACAAGGTTGGTTAGCCCAAAGTTCGGAGCAGTCATAACAGCCTCCCAGACTGTTCCTTCTTCCAGTTCTCCGTCTCCCAACATCACAAATACCTTGGCAGAGCTGTGGTTCATTTTTAAAGCCAAGGCAATCCCCAGTCCCATAGAAAGACCATGCCCCAAAGACCCCGTTGTAGCTTCTATCCACTCACTATCTCTCATACAGGGTTCACCGGCAATGAAAGAATGATCCGTAAGATAACTGTGATATATCTCTTCAGTTATTAAACCTGCTTTTAGCATAACACCATAAAGTGCGAGACCGGCATGACCTTTACTGAGTATAAAACGATCTCGTTCTTCCCACTTCGGGTTTTTACAGTCATAACGCAGTAGTTTCTGTATATACAAAGCATAAAGCATTTCTAAGCAGGAATAGGAAGAGGCAAGATGAGCCATCCCTCCTTTATATCCATTTATAAATATTAGTTTTCGTAATTCTTGTAAATCCTTTTTTTCTTTATCTGAATTCATATTTTTGTCCAATCATCCAAACTCTACAACTGTATCGGGGTCTATTCCGATACCTCCACAATAAGGCATTTTATCTATTTGCAGCAACTCTTCATCCGACAAGTTAAAATCAAAAATATGCAGATTTTCCTTTAATCGTTCCGAAGAAGTTGTTTTGGGAATAAGAATCGCACCCTTCTGGTATCCCCAGCGTAAGCAAATCTGAGCAGGGGTTTTTTGTTTTCTTTGAGCCAATTCAAGAAGTGATTCTTGGCACAATACCTGACCATTCCCAAGGGGACTGCTCGCCTCAATAAGTATATCCTTTGAATTACAATATTCCAGTAATTCCAGCTGTGGCATCCCGGGGTGCATCTCAATTTGATTAATCATTGGCATGATTTCTGCAGTCTTTTCTAGGGCACTTAAGTGATGTTCCTTAAAATTGCACACACCAATAGCTTTTACCAACCCCTCCTTGTACAAGGCTTCCATCCCTCTCCAGGTTTCCGCATTTATTTCTTCCCAGTCAGAATATAGCTTCATGGAAGCAGGCCAATGTATGAGGTATAAATCCAAATAATCTGTTTTTAACTTTTTTAGAGATATTCTGCACGCTTCTTGTGCTCCTCGAAATCCGCGCCCCGTATTCCAAAGCTTATCCGCCAGAAACAAATCCCTTCTTGCAAGACCAATATTCCGGATTGCTCTTGCTAAAGCCATCTCATTACTATACGCCGCCGCAGTATCTATAAGGCGATAGCCTATCTGACATGCGTTCCTTAATACCTCTTCTACTTCTTCTCTTGCTGTAATCTGCCAGGTTCCTAGTCCAATTCTCGGGATTCCCAAGCCATTTCTCAGCATTAATTTATCCTGCATGAATTTTCTACTCCCAACTACTCTCGAACTATATTCCTTCATTCATTATAGCCACTACAATATAATGTCTACACCATGATAAAATGAAATCCCATACTCTTTTCGAGCAATACTCGTTATAATTCCAAATATCAAGAAATAGAATATCTAGTTCTGGAAATCAGTTCTTTTTATTCATTAACTCGGATTACACTTTGCTTTTTTTGATAAGTCTCATCCACAATAAATTCCCAAATACTATTACCCTCCTCATCTTCCGAAATCTTTGTAAAGCCTTGTAACGCATAAAAATCCTTTACCATGGTATTCTTTGCCGTCGGATAGTAGTATCCATAGATTTTTTTGATTCCATGCTCTCTTGCCTTTTCCACAAGTTCATCCATCATGGCATACTCCATATCTCTTTTTAAGACACGACAACTCATAAGCCAAAGCTCCATGTGCAATTCATCCTGCCCCTCTCCATCAATTCGCCCGATAACGATACTAACAACTCCATTATCTCCGAACTTATCTCCGAGTTTTCCATAAAGTGTAATATGCTTTGGATCTTCTGCTACTTTTTCTATGTCTGACTGGCTGTATCTTTTCGTCGTTAAATTAAACTGATTGCTTTTGTTTGTTAGTTGTGCAATACGAGACATATACATCGGAATAAAGCTTTGAATTTCCCCCTTCATTTCCAAAGACTTCAGATAATCTTCATAGTTTAAAAAGGAAGCCTGTAACTCAGTCCGTTTAGCATTTTCCTTATACATCTCATTTCGTTTTAAATCATCTGCGGAGAAGGCTGTTAGTTCAAAAAATCCCGAACGATCAATAGTATGGATATAATGCTCTACCGTTTCCATCTCCGGTACTGCTGTGTCAGAAAATTGACTTCTAATAATCTCCCTTTCCGCAGGGTTATCATCTATGAATACAAAGCTCTCCGGGAGTAAATTCAGTTCCCGAGCAGTCTCTAATAGATTTTGACTTTTCGGATTCCAGTTTGCCTTAAAACTGACAAAATCTTCATTCTTTAATATAGTATCCGGTCGTTCAAGGCCGCTTCGAGCATTCTTTTCATCGTTTTTAGAATTTACAGTCAGGAGAACTCCTAGTGACTTATGAAGGCGGATATATTCCTGGAACTCACTATAGGTCTGCGCCAAGGCAGTTTCTTGTCCAATCTCTACATTTTCCACACCGTCATCTCCTATTATTCCCCCCCATAAGGTATTATCCAAATCCAGATTTATAACTTTTTATTTTTCCCATAAATAGACTTAATAATATTTTGCCACATTAAAGGATAAATAAAGGAATTGCCGGAACCGCTACAGCATACTTATACATATGCCAATAATAAGGTTCCGACCACTTTTCCAGTCCATATGACGCAGAAATATAATTTAAATCACAAAGGTAAAAATTCTCATGCTTTTGTGCATAGTTATAAAAATCCATATTGAGTGACGTTATAAAGTTCACCCTTCCATGATTGTCCGATGCATCTTTATTCCCCATTAATCGAAAAAAGGGATATTCAAAATTGTTTTGAATTAAAGGACAATGATAGCGTGTCGCTATTGTATCCCATAAGGTATAAAACTTATTCTTAAGTGCCTCTTTCTTCTGATGAATCTCCTCTAAAGAATCAGACAATTCCGGAAATTTCAGAATATTCCGGATACAGGTACAAATATAGATTAGGTCAGGAGCAAAAGATTCCAACTCCGGATTCGGAAACATACCCTCTTCGTAGTATTGATTATATTCCGATTCATAGAATAAGGGCTTTATTCCATAATTTAAGAGAAATAACTCCAAAATCAGTTTAATGTCTTCCGTTGTTTCTCCGCCTAGAATAGCTATCTTTTTTTCCGTAAAAGTTCTAGACTGGTCTTCTAAAAGTTGGCGCTTTATGGACTTTTTCTTTCGCATGATTTTATCCGCATCAAAGGGATATTGTAAGTCGTTCATTTTGGGGTCTCTTTTCCATTCTGATAAACTTTTCTTTGGGGCATAGTAGTTCTTTTAAATTATATTGTGCCTTTGTAACTAACACTCAATAAGAACAAAGAAGTATCGTTTTGATTTGAGATCTCCAAAATTCAAAACGATACTTTTTACCTACTATTCTTATAGCCTCCAATACCGCATACCGGAAGCCTCCAGCTCATCCCGACGATATAAGCTCTTTACGTCAATCAATACCTTTTCTTCGTCCGGCAATTCTTCCTTGAATAATTTTTTTATCTGCATCATGGGCATTGATCGGAACTGGTTGTGCCCAACAGCAACGATTACACAGTCCGCTTTTGGAATAGAGGAAAAAGAAACCAGTTCTACTCCATATTCCTCTTTGGTTACTATCTTATCAGCCCACTCATCTGTAACAATAGGGTGAATATCAAATTCTCTCAAGCGGTTTATAATATCTCCCACTTTACTATTTCGTGTATCGGGACAATTCTCCTTGAAAGTAATTCCCATTATCAATACCGTAGCCTTTTTAGGAGCCATACCGGCTTCAATCATCTGCTTAATGGCGGCGTCTGCAATATAGGCCCCCATAGAATCATTTACTTTTCGTCCATTTAAAATAATCTGGCTGTGATACCCGAGCATTTCCGCAGCATTGGTCAAGTAGTACGGGTCAACTCCTATACAATGACCTCCAACAAGTCCCGGCTTAAATCCAAGAGCATTCCATTTTGTATTCATACCGCTAATAACTTCATCGGTATCAATACCCATTTTATCACAAATCATCGCCACTTCATTGATAAATGCAATGTTGATATCACGCTGACTATTTTCTACCACCTTAACCGCCTCGGCAGTCTTAATCGTAGAGACCGGAAAAGTCCCTGCTTTAATGACAATATCATAGACCTTTTTGATTTCCAAAGCAGATTCCTCATCCATACCAGAAACAATTTTTCTGGTATTGGTTAGCGTATGAACTCTATCTCCCGGATTAATCCTCTCCGGGGAATATCCTATTTTCCAATCTTTTCCACACTGTAAACCGGACTCCTTTTCAATGATAGGAATGCAGATATCTTCAGTAACTCCAGGATAGACAGTAGACTCAAAAACCACAATAGAACCCGGAGTAAGATTCTGACCGACTATCCTAGAAGCCCCTTCCACAGGACGTAAATCAGGACTTGTATCCGGATTTATCGGAGTCGGTACAGCCACAACAATAAACTTAGCTTCTTTTAACTTCTTCGCATCTGCTGTAAATTCAACTGTAGTATTTTTAATTGCTTCCCCAACTTCATTTGTGGAATCAATCCCACTTTTATATTCTTCGATTCGTTTTTCATTGATATCAAAGCCAATAACATTTACATGCTTTGCAAATTCTACCGCAATGGGCATACCAACATAGCCCAGACCCACTAATGCCAATTTTTCTTTTCCTGCAATAAGTTTAGAATAAAGCCTATTAAATTCCATTGTCCCCCCTATAAATGCGAATAACCTCACATCACAAAAAGATATTATTTCCCAAATGTACCTTTCATATCAATACTTCCAAAACCAGAAAGAGGAAAGTACACTGTTTTACCAGATTTCATAGATTTATAAATTCCCAGAATCATTTCAAGTGCATTACGGCCATCCACTGCATCTATATATGGATTTCGATTATTTCTAATTGCATTGAGCATATCTGCGTACAGAGGAGTATGACCATTTCCATACACATTTGTAGTTGACTCCTTTAAATTTTTAGTCTCTATATCTTCTTCTTTTTGATCCTCAAAATCCCATACATCAATATTATTCATCGATTTCCCACCCAACTTTACTGTTCCCTTATCTCCAAATAAGTAAAGTGTTTCTTCCAGATTTTTGGGATATACATTTGTGGTCCCCTCAATTGTTGCGATAGCACCATTTGCAAAGGTCACAATAGCAACTCCCACATCCTCCGCTTCCAAATATTTATGTTGTTGCTGTCTAATCTGCCCATAAATTGAAACCACTTGTCCACCCAACATCCAGCGTAACATATCTATTGAATGTATACATTGGTTCATTAGGCATCCACCATCCTCAGCCCATGTTCCTCTCCATGGTGCTTGAGTATAATATTCTTTACCTCGATTCCACCTGACATGAACAGAACCATGCGATATTTCTCCAAGTCTGCCTTTTTCAACGGCTTTTCTCACTACTTGTACCGCTAAATTAAAGCGATTTTGATGACAAGCGCAAACTTTTACTTTCTTTTTCTCAGCTGCAGTACAATCTTATCAGCATCTTCCATGCACATAGCCATAGGCTTTTCAATGATAACATTTATCGCATGTTCGATACAAAAAAGTGCAATTTCAGCATGAGCTCCCGAAGAAGTAGCAATTGCAACCAATTCTATTTCCGGGTGGTCGTCAAGCATTTTTTTATAATCCGCATATTTAGATATCGCTTTATTTTCCTGCAAATTATGTATCGCCAACAAAGCATCTATTTTATCCAAATCCAAATCACACATTGCGACTATCTCAAGATCATTTAGAACAGCCGCCTTTATATGATTAGTTGCAATCCTTCCACATCCAATTAACGCATATTTCATTGCCTTTTCTCCTTAACATCAGTATTCAATAATGAATTTAAAATTTCTTTATTTCTTCTTTTAATTCTTTGACAACTTTTCTAACTTCCTCCTCTGTCATATAAGGACCAATAGGAAGACTAAGCACAGTCTTACAAAGCGCTTCTGTTACTGGACATTCAGCTTGTTCACTCAAAGTGCCTTCAAAGGCACCTTGTTTATGCATAGGCTTCGGGTAATAAACCATAGTAGGAATACCTTTTTCCTTCAATGACTCTTGTAATGTTTCTCTATCGCAATCTTCTGGCAACTGAATTGTATATTGTGCCCAGCTACTCAATTTACCTTTTTCCACAAATGGCAATTTGACTTGTTTATCCATTTCAGCACGTCTCATCAACGTATTATATAAATCAGCAACTTTATTTACTGCATCTAATTCATAATCCTGGAACGCTTTCAACTTTACTCTAAGAATTGCAGCCTGTATGGTATCTAAGCGGCTGTTCACCCCAATACGGATATTATTATACTTATCATCTAGAGATTTTCCATGAACTGCATAGCTTCGAATTAAATCTGCCCAATTATCATTATCTGTAAATACTGCTCCTCCATCTCCATAGCCCCCCAAAGGCTTTGCAGGAAAAAAACTCGTCGTTGAAATATCCCCAAAAGAACACGCCTTTTTCCCATTTATCTCTCCTCCAAATCCCTGGGCTGCGTCTTCCATTAATAATAGTCCATATTTATCGCCAAAGAGCTCCTAAGCTTTTCATATTCAGCAGGATATCCGTAAAGATCCACAGCAATAATCGCTTTGGGAAAAACCTTTCCTTCGTCTATCACTTGTTTTATTGCCACTTCCAGTTTACTGGGATCTATGTTGTAGGTACGTTTATCAACATCTACAAAGATGCATGTACATCCTAAAAAAGCAGGGCTCTCTCCCGTGGAAAAAAATGTCAAATCCGGAACAAACACTGCATCTCCCTCTCCAATCCCCCATGCCTTAAGGGCAAGAGTTATCGCTTCGGTTCCATTCGCACAAGTAATGCAATGTTTCACTCCCACGTATTCTGCAAGTTCCTTTTCCAGACTTGGCACAGCGGGACCGGAAATGAAATTTGCTCCAACACAAACTTCCTTGATGCTACTGTCTATTTCATCTTGTAATTTTTTATACTGTTTTTGCAAGTCTCTAAATTTCATTTTTGACCTCATACTACTTGTAGACTACCGTTAATAGTTACATATTTTCTCTTGCAGTCAGGGCATTCATATGCGTGTCTGCAT
>BNJS01002050.1_pt1 | contig 21921 bp, 32 predicted proteins | sample 8540461 | NCBI WGS metagenome assembly BNJS01 (sample SAMD00202454, study PRJDB9452) | human saliva metagenome | isolation source: human saliva | place: Japan | reverse complement strand
CATCTAATTCAGCATAACCCCAACCAACACCAGTAAAAGTCTTAAATTTCTTTGTAGTATCAGCAAACATCATACTATATCCTTGACTACTCATCTTACGTAAAGCAATTCTAAGTCCAAATTGGTCACGTGAACCTCTAGGCAGATACTCACTATCTGGACGTTGCATACCAACAATTACAAAACAACCTACTTGACGACCTTTTTGAAGAATATCTTGCATAGCTAATTGAATTTCATCTGTTTCACGATAATTAAACATATTAATGAATGAACTATATTCATCAGCAACTAAAAACAAAGGTTTCAAACCTACATCAAAATAATTTAAACCAGTTCTTCCATTAGCTAATTTATTAAATTCATCAGTTCTTTTATCCATCAATCGTTGAAATCTTAAAATAGCATTTTTCATACCCTCTTTTTGAGAGAATACCTTTTTCTTAAAAGTAGGTGCATACGCTAAATAGGACAAATCAACGTTTTTAGGGTCAAGAACCCAAACTTCCGCCCCACGTTTTTTCAACTCATAAATGATAGTTTGTAAAGTAAAAGTCTTACCAGAACCAGTACCACCAACTACTAAAGCATGAGGATTTTTTGCAAAGTTCCACACAACACCATTCATCAGTTTTATTAATTGCCCCTCACCACGCATATCTTCCAATCCAATACGAGCATACTTAGGACTAATCAATAACTTATAAACTACATAATCTCTATCATAAAGAACTTCACGCATATCAGCATTTAAACCAAGCTCTAAATCTTGTTGCATTTTAGTAAACCTATCTTGAAATTTACTCATATCAAGTGGAAATCTTATCTCAACAACACCTAACATTTTTTTAGTAAATTTATGATAAACTTTAGGAAAATATGCAATCTTTTCCTTACCGTCCTTTTTTTCACCTACATAAAGTCCATTATTCACTATTAATTTTGCTATCTTTTGTCTTTGGTTTAAACTATCCAAAAAGAAAATATCATACCTCATTTTATAAGAAAGCAAACAAAGTACTAAAAACAAAATCAAAAGTAAAGGGAAAGTAAAATACAGATAATGTATCTTAAAACTAAAAGGACTAAAAGAAATAGCAATATCTTTGTAATTATCTGTCTTATACAAACCAAAATATCCTATTAAAATCATACTAACCAAAAACGGAATAAATAAAAACCCAAAATAAATATACCATAAATTTCTAGTATAATACCTAATTCTTTTCCCTTTTTCCCTAATCTTCACTTCTTCCACCTCTCAAAATACTTTCCATAAATTCGTTAAAAGCAACCGGGTCATCATACAAATCTAACGTTTGATAATGAGATATAAAACCAATATCTTCTAACTTTGCAAGAGCAGATGACATACGAGAGCAAATCTCAACATAATTCAAACCACTTGCTAATAATTCATCATTCACATACCAATCATACGTTATATTATCATTATGAGTATTCATTTTAACAAAATACCTATTCAAAAAATCACCCCATTTTCAAAATTATGTATAAAAGCCTAGAGCAATCTAGGCTTAATTAAATAATTTTTTATGTTCTTCTTGTTTAAGTTGTTCTTGTTTAGGTTGTTCTTGTTTAAGTTGTTCTTGTTTAACATTTCCAACAGGTTTAATTTTAGAACAACGAATACCAAGTCCAAAATCATTAGCAGTAGCAAATTCTGTCAATTGCACATCTTCAATAGTAATTTCTGTACCATTAGGGAACTCATAAGCAGGCTCACTAGCAGGAACTTTAATTGAAATACGTTCATTTTTTTCTGGCAAGAAAACATTATAAGTACGTTCAATAACTTCACCTACAAATAAACCACTATCATCTTCTTCAATTCTTTCACGCATTAAACCTAAAAAAATCATTTTACCAAATGTTTGTTTTAAATCAACTTCAAACAAATCAATAGGGAAGTTACTTGCTTCACTTAAATTTTTATTCTTTTTAATATCCTTTGTAATTTTAGCTTCTAAACTATTTTTTAAAATACTCATTCTACTTTACCTCACTCATTCCAATTATTTATTTTTAATATCTGTACCATAAATCACAGTTTCTGGCGAAGAATATCCACGTTGCCCATCAGCAGTACGACGGAAACGACGACGAATAGAAACAGTCAAACCATCAACATCAACTAAACCTGCCCGTAAAGGACGTGCATTGCTTTCTAAAAGCACTAAATGAATTTCATATCCACTTGATAAATCAAGCAATTCATAAATGAAACCTAACTGTTTTGTTTGTTGATTATTTCTACTTCCTACTGTTTCTTCATATTTTGCAATCGTACCAGTAAAGTGTAATTTATCAAATTTATTAGTTGGAGTAAATTGTGTTAAAGCCATATTTATATAACCTCTTTCTTTCTTTTAATTAATTTTTATCCTACAATTTCTTGCATTTTCTTTCCATTTGCATATAATTTTTTCGATACCGCATTTAATTCTTCATTCAAGCGATAATAAGACTTAATAGCATTTTTCATTTCATCAAGAACACTAGCAGGAACTTGCAACACTTCATCAGTTTTTAACATTCTTTGTGTTGCACCCGCAACTGTCCAAGCTTCCTTATAACTACCTTTAATTAATAAATCACCTAATTCATTAAAATTAGCTACTAATTGTTTTTCAATATTCCCAGCCATTATTATTCAACCTCTTTCTTTTGATTTTTCTTAATTAAATAAGCACCGCTTAAAAATGGTAATAAACCTAACCAAGCAAGGCTAGAATGTTCAGTCCCAGTATTAGGTAAAACTTTCATTTCACCCTCTTTTGTCGTTGTTGTTTCTTCTGTTTTTTCAACTACTTCTTTATTTTGATAATTAATTTTATCAACCTTAGCAACAGTAGTATTCACTACCACATAATCTGGACTTACAACAACATCATCTAAACTAGATTGAGTAGTTGTTGTTTGCTCAACAGTAGTAGATACAGTTGTATCTGGTTCAACATCTGGTAATTCTGGTTTAACAACATCTGTTACAGATTGAGTTGTTGTAGTTGTTTCAGAAACCGTTGTTGATACAGTTGTATCTGGTTGCACTTGTAGTAATTCTGGTTTAACTTCTTCTGTTACAGGTTCAGCAACAGTAGTGATTACAGTAGTATCTGGTTTAACTTGTGGTAATTCTGATACAGTCGTTTCAACTGTAACATCAGTTACAACAGTATTAGTGTTATCAACTACTTCATCAGCACTTACTAAACCAGTAGAAACCATTGATAATAACATTGGAAATACAATATATCCTTTTTTCATTTTATCACCCCTTTCAAAATTAATCTTCACTAGCCAAATCTTCAAACAACTGATTGAAAGAAACTCTATCACCTAAAATATCAAAGGCAGAATCTTCTTGAAGATAACCATTTTCAATAAGTTCTTCTAAAGCATCACGCTGAAATTCCATCATATCAGCATAACTAACATTTTCTAAAATCAAATCATCATTTTTATAGCAAGACCATTCATTATCTATATTCTCAAAATTTCTAGAAACATAATATTTATTCATAATAAACTAACCCCCCATTAAGTACTTACCATCACAATCAATAGCAGAACCCTCTAAACGAACATCACGTCCAAATGCTTCATAATCAAAATATCTTTCAAGAACTTCTCTAGAATAACCATCAAAACCGTATTCGTTAATAAGATACTCACCAAATTCTTCATCAGTTGACACAGCTACTAAATAATAATCTTCAAAATTAAAATCAGCAACTTGATTATAGTTTGAAATGACATGTTCTAAACACTCAATAACAACTTCTTCATCAATATCTTGTACGTTATAATAAATATCATTAGCTTCTTCAATAGTAAATGTAACATCTGGAAAATGTTCACCTAAACTAACTTGAAACTCATCTATTTCATCTTCCACAAGAGCAAGAATATGCGACCTAACATTACAAAAATATAGTTCACCATTTTCTACACCTATAATTTCAAAAAATTCTTCACCAATCCTATTTTCCATTATAAAATCAGTAATATCTTGAAAAACCTCATCTTCTTCAATAGGCATATCGTAAACTTTTTCAAATTTTAACCTACTATAAATTAATGTACCTTTTAATTCCATAAATTTAACCTACCTTAACTAGATAACCATAATCAGTATCATAAACTTCTTCATATTCATCTTCTAATTCTTCTAAAGTACCTTTTACCAATTCATAACCAAAAATTCAAAAATATTCATGTTCATCTCTACCAACTAAATCAGCATTAATACAAGCTAAAATTAAATTTTCATCATAATTGTTTAAGTGTTCAGCAATCCTATTCGCTTCATCAATCGAGCAACCATCATATTCTGAAAGAAAATCATGCTCAAAACTTACCAGAAAATCATCAATATTAAAATCATAATCAACTGAAAATTCTTCATTTTGATTTTCAACATCTTCCCTTAATTCATCTTCATCTAATGGAAAATCATATACTTTAGAAAAACCAATAGAACGTTTATAAACAGTAGCTTCAATTCTCATAAGACACCTCTTTTTTTATTCGTGAATTATCTTTCAGATAATTCTATACCTTTTTATCACGAAAGAAAGACCTTGCTATTCTTTCGTAATAAAAACGTTAAAAAGAAAAAGCCTAGATAATCTAGGCTTTTTGATTGTTATTTTTTCTTTTTACCTTTAAGAACTACACCGCCTAAAGCAAGAGATAGTCCGCCTAAAATTTGTGATAATAAACCTGTTTCAGTACCAGTATTTGGTAACAAACTTGATGGAGTCACAGGTTCTTCTTTCACTGTTGTTTTGTGGTATTCCACAGAAATTTCTTGAGGTTGTGGTAAAACTTTATCAGGAACAAGTTTAAGATATTCCGCTTTTGGTTCTTCCGCTTTAACAATTTCAATCGGTGCTACTTTCTTCTGAGAAGCACGACCGAACAAACCACCAACAATCGAGAACGAATCATCACGTGTATTAGAGTGGTCAAAAGAAAATTGAATCTTTTGTCCTTTCGCAAAAGTCCAACCTAAACCATTTGAGTCAAGGACACCAGCGGTACTATCGCTCTTATCGTTGTCATTAGCTGTAAACACATTACCACTTTTTGACATATTCGTACCCATTGATAATGAAGCACCGTCTAAACCGTTATCTACAGTCACATATTGCATGTTGTCAATATCGTTTAATGTAACATCTGTTACATCTTCTGCGTCAGTAATAACTTCAACCTTAACGTTCTTAATCCAGCCTTGACGGTCACTTACATAATCACCAGTAGCACTACCGCCACCTTGACCATCTACACCACCGCCACCATTGGCTTCACCTTCGCCAGCAGATAAAAATACACCGTATCCAATCCCACCGTCTTGAGCAGACCATAAAGCTACATATGAACGTACAAAACCAGAACCATCAGCAGGTGTAATTCCAGAGAATCGTAATGTTACATCACCATGAGAAGTACCTTTGACTTTGATTTCAGCAGTACCACTCTTATCGTCGAATAAGAACACGTTATCAAAGTTCGCATCCGTGTTTGTTTCACCGTTGTAACCTTGAATAGACCAACGAGCAATCTTAGGAGCATTTACTTTAGTTGCACCAGATACAGCTTCAAATATAGTGCTTGAAGTCGCTGTTAAACCAGACTCACCTTTTTCACCAGCGTTTTCTTTGTTCCAAGCGTCTACACTAGCTTTATCTTTATCATAATCACCAGTATATGTTAAACCATGCTTTTCCATGATTTCTTTGTTGCTTTCAAGTACTTTTTCATAATCAGCTTTTGCTTGTTCATACTTCGCTTTTACTGTTTTATTGTACTCATTCACTGTTTCTTCGTCTTTCTTAAAATCACCAGTGTATGTTAAACCAACTTTTTCCATTTTCGCTTTGTTTTCTTCCGCATTCGCAGTATTTAAAGCAATAATACGAGCACGTTCTCTATCCATCGCTTGTTTCTTTGCAATAGCTTTGTCGATTGTAATAATTTGAGCGTCTTCATCAGCTTTTGCTTCGGCTCTAGTTTTGTATTCAACAGTAGGTTCTTCAGTTACCTTGATATCTAAACTTTTCGCTTTATCCACAGCAGACATTAAATCTGGAGAATGTACTTCTTCCACAGCTTCTAAAGTAGTTGTTTCAACAGGCTTTGCTTCTGTTGGTTTAACTTCCTCAGTTGGTGCTTGTGTTGTTACCGTTGTTTCTGTTGGTTTAACTTCCTCAGTTGGTGCTTGTGTTGTTACCGTTGTTTCTGTTGGTTTAACTTCCTCAGTTGGTGCTTGTGTTGTTACCGTTGTTTCTGTTGGTTTAACCTCATCAGCATTTACATTTCCAGTAGATACCAAAGTACCAACTAACATCAAACCACTTGTCAAGCCAGTTTTTAATAATTTCTTTTTATCCATATTTTATTTCTACCTCTTTTTTCTTTTTTATTTTTTTGTATCAAAGCCTTATAGGATAACTAAAGCAATCTAATACACAACATCATATAATCACCTCTCAAACTTAATAAAATATACCTGGTAAAAATCAATACAAATTTAATAATAAATAAAAACAAGGAATTACTAAGAAAGCACTTGATACATAATCTAATCTACTATACCCTATCTCATTTCTACTTTCTTTAAACCCTTTAATCGAATTTTCGTAAAACCAAATCAAACTACAAATCAAAATCATAAACCATATAAACATTTTATACTTTTCTTGACTTATTCCTTTTTGTGTCCCAAAAAGAACAATATAAAAACAGAGCATTTATAAATGTAATTTTCATTAATGTAAAAACACTTTTTCTATCCTTGTATAAAACATTTCTTTAAAATTCATCTTTTTCTAAAGCCTGATATTGTATACAAGGCTAAGATATTACACAGCAAACAAATATAACAACATCTATAATAGGAATTTTTATAAAATCACTTCCTTTTCTAATAAAAATTACTTTTTCACTTCTAATTTTAATAATAGTCTTAATATGTTCTACATCATCAAGAAATTCATCACAGTATTTTCTTAAATTAAACAAAAGTAAACTTATCTTTATGAACAGAACTATCTATATTATCAACATCACAATCACTAATATAATCAACGAACTCCTTATGTTTATCAATCATTTCTTCAAATATATCAAAAGCAATATCTTCATATTTAAGTAAATGTAAATCAAAAAAATTGCTAACACTTTAAAAATTCTTTTGCAGAGAAACAATTTTCTTTCATTAATTCTAAACGTTCTTTATCATAATTTTTAATTTCTTCTCTTATAATTTCCATAAAATCATTCTTTCCTTTTTATAATTATGTATAAAAAGAAACACTTTATAGGCTTTTAAGACTTACAAAGTGTTTCTTGTCAATTTCAATTTATTAAATTAATTAAGTTATCAGATACTATCTGTTTGTTTGAGTTTAAATCTTAGCAGAACAAACACTACTGTTATTTTTCTTGTGTTTCACTTCCTCAAATCTACTACTTACTACCTAGCGGACATCTTGCCGTTTCACTTCAATAATAGACCAGTCAGAAATCAGACCTTGCGAAATATCTCTATTTCAGCTACCAACCAATACTAATTAATCGCAACTTGCAAAATACAGTATCAGACAGTCATTCTTATAGCTTAAATAACAAAGCTAGAGAGGTTTCTTTCCTCACAATAGATATAGTTTGCCTATTTCTATACCTGTCTTTTCGTAAAGTTATTCATTAAATTAATAATGCTTCATCTTACAAGGGACTATCCTTTTAAAAGATATTTAATTGTCAAAGGTCAGTTATCAAGTGTTCAGAAAATCTTTGTTTCTCACTTGATACATTTATTATAAGCTATCTAGTTTTCAAAGTCAACAGTTTTAATAAAACTTTTTTTAATTTTTTTTGATTACATTTTATATTGCAATTTATTATTTCTACAATAATAATAAAAATCATCTTCTAATAAATATCTAACAGAACCATAAATACCACAAAAGAATACTATAATAATCTAAAACAATATCAGAACTTTGTTCCAACATAATCAACAAAAAGTTTTTCGTTGTATGTTTCAATCCATTTTAAATATCTTTTATTTAAAACATCAAATCTATCTTTAAAATGTAAATAACTTTTTATCACACGTAAAAATATAATCTTCTTTATAAATACTATCTAACAAAATATCAATCTTATCTAAATAATATCTTATTTTCAGTAACCGTTCTTTTGATTTTTGAATATTCCTTAAACAACTTATTAGAAAACCATTCTAAATTAAATACAGAAGACTTAAACTCATCAAAAGTTAAACAAAAACATTGATAAGCAACAATAAAAATCATTATCATTTTTCTGAATTGATACTATTTTTCAACACCAATCAAATAAACCTCATTAACTTTTTCGTAATTCTTCAACTTCATAATATCCAATCAAAAACAGAACCAGTAACATAACCATTTTCTTTAAGTTCTGATACAAGTTTTTGAAACTTTTTAAACACTTTATATTTATTTTCTTTAAATCAAAATAAATCTCATTTAATAATTTTTCTTTTTTTCTTCCTTTATCATACAAATAAAATATCCTCTTTTTAAAAATTATCTTCTAACCTATTTAAAAATTTCTAAAAGCTTTATCATCATTAATCAACTTTTTCAAATTTTTAAAACACACTTCATAAACTTTAATAAATCATCAGATAAAGTACCATCAATAAAAACACTTTTTATAGAAAACTTGTTCATTTAAAGTACCAAAACAAATCAATAGAACTAGCATTGAAATAAATAGCTATTTTCCAAATTCATAAAAAGTAGGATAAGCAAGATTATTCTCAATATTAGAAATAGTTTGAGAAGAAACACCAATTTCTTTAGCTAATTCTTTTTGAGATATACCTTTTATTTATTCTAAGCCTTACTAAATTTTGAGAGAAATTCTCAATCATATAAAATCAAACCTTTCTAAAAATCAATTAGAAGAAAGAACATTAAAAGTAGAATTAAGACGAGATAAATCACCACGCAAATCATCTAGCTTTTCCAAAAACTAAATACACTTTTTATAATGGTCTAAAAACATAACCTAATTCAATCTCACCATCATCAAGATATTCTTCATACATATCTTTTAAATCAACAACTATTTCTTTACCTAATGAAAAGCTTTGTTTCATCTGTTCATAAAAACTCTTTAGCTTCTTTATCCAAAAATAAACTTATTAAATAAAACACTTTTTCAACAGTCTTAAACAATTTTTCTAAATCAGATATACAACTTTCTGTTTCAAAATTTCTAATTTTAATACTTTCATCTATCGCTTTAAAAATAACACCAAATTCATCTTAAATATTCATAACACACCTCAATTATTATATTTATAAAGAACCTCATTAAAATAACTCTCTATTTCAACTACCAACTCTTTTTTTACCTCAATAGCTTGTTTTAAAGTTAAAGCACGTTTTCTGAATTGTTTTCCATATCGTTTAATCGTAACAACGTACTTTCTTTCACTACCAGAATAATAAATATTTCTAATTCCAGTAGATTGGTTAGTTACAAGTGGTTTATCTTTACTTGTTCTTTCAAGATATGCTTTTCTTTGATTGAAATTTTCTGGTTTACCTACTTTCAAATGACCGCAAGATTTTACCTCATTATTCAAAACTTTAGATAGCAAATAATCTCTCACAACACCACAAGAACATTCACAAGTACATAATCTTTTAGAACCTAATTCCTTAATCGGCTCACTATAAGACAATATAGTCAACTCATTGATTTTAAAACCAATGAGATAACTATAATCTTTCTTTTCCATAAACTATCCTTTCAAGTTATCTATTCAAACTAAAAGTAACCATTCTATACAATGACATAAAATCTTTATCAAACTCTTTATCCAAAATTTCAATTTCTTTCATCAAAGCATTACACTTGCTTTCAATTTCTTCTTCTAACTCTTTTAACTTACTTTCATATTTTTTTAATTCAGAAAAACCATCATTCAATCGTTCTTCTACTTTTCCAATATTTTCTGTTCTTTCTTTTATCTGTTTTAAACGATAATTCCATTCTTCAATCGTTCTTTGACTTTCCACAATACCAATCACTAACGCATAATTTTTAAGTTATCCATTTTTATACCTCATCTATTTTTAGAATAATCTAATAATTGATTATATAAATCATTAAAACCCTTTTTAATTTCTTCTAATACTTTAATGTATTCTACACTATCTTTTTCAGAACAAACAATTTCAATATGAGAAACACCAATTAAACCAACTTTTCGTACTCTTTCTACCCAAACATTATATTTTTGTTTCAGCAAAGCCTCTTCTAATCTATCAAATTTAAAAATTTAAATAAGATAATTCAGTTGTTGGTGCTTGAAATATACTCAAACCATCATAAAATTTTTGTATAAGGCTTTCTAATTTTTCTTAATAAAATATCTGTCCTATCTTGTAATGATTGAATATCAATCACTAAATCATATACCAATTCTTTTTGTCATTTCTCTTGTCATTTTCAATACCTCTTTCTATTTTTAAGTTTAATTTTTTTAATATCTCATTAAAATATTTTTGTTCTACCAACAAACTTTTTGTGATAGTTAACAAATTCTTTATACGTGGGATAAAAGCTTATAATCAATCACTTTATTTTGCATTAATATTCATTTTGTTCTTTCCACCATTATAATACAACCATTCCCCTACAACGATACCAATTCCAGAATCAGTACTAACAGTTTTACCACCATATTTATTACGACCCCAAACATAAAAATCAATATAAGCATAATAATATTGAATTTCTTTCTTTTCTTTTGGCATTTTATACAACTCAATCATTTCTAAAATTTCATCTTTAGAATAATCTTTAAATTCGAAATCATAAAAATCAGTACACTTGCAATATTTACCAGTATGATGGTAACTACTGTATTTAATATACAATTTCTTCAAAAACAGATAAAGGAAGTTTTTTTAAAAAATCATATTCAACCCTTGTATCATGTTCTTCTAATCTTTCTAAAATATCAGATTTTTTCCACTTACTATAAGGCTTTTCACCATTTCCATAAGCTTCAACCGCCCTTTTACTCATAGAATAACCATCATATCCACTATTCATATCATGCATTATTTAACCCTCTTTCCATTAATATATACAAAAAAATACACCTTACAAAATTCTGTAAAGTGTACTTAAAAAGAAAATATTTTTTTGTTTAGGAAGTTACAAAATAAAAAACATCATATAACCATAGATAAATAAACTTTATCAGAAAACGCATTTATTTAACTGTCAAAGGTCATACAAGCATTTCTTAACTTGTACTATCATTATACATGATAATTTCTAGGTTGTCAACACTTTTGATAAATTATTTTTTATTGTCCTACTTGCTTAAATTGAATATAATCTCTAGGATTGATATAGTTTTTATATAATTCAGTAGAAAAACCTAAATGCAAATGAGTACCAGTAGACCACCCCGTAGAGCCCATAACACCTATTCTTTGACCTTTCGTAACACGCTCACCAACCGAAACTAAAGGTAAACTTAATAAATGCCCATAATACGTATATAATCCATCATCATGCTTAATCACAACGTGATTACCATATCCAGTACCCCAACCAGCAACCACAACTTCACCATCACCACTAGCAAGAATATCTGTATCACCATTAGTGTATACTAAATCAATTCCTTCATGACTATCATTTAACGCAGAACCATCTTGTAAAATCAAACTTCTAGCTTCAGCGAAATCAGCAGTAACCATATACATTATATCAGTATTTAAAGGGATTGAATAACCACTAGATGAAGAACTAGCTACATTACTACTACTTCCAGTTTCTACATATTCCATAACTTTTTCCATATAAAAGAAATTCCCCCCATTCAAATACAAATAAGTTTTATTGTATTTTTGTGAGGTACTATTTACATATTCATAAGTTACACCACTTAAATTACCCAAAGATGGAGCTACCACCTCACGAGAATATTTTTCAGCAAGTTCAATACTATACTTACCACCATTTTTAGAAATATAAGACATAAAAGCAGTACCAAAATTGTAACTAGCAACTATCGTTTGCATATCAACATTTAATTCTTTACCAGTCTTAACATTTTGAGCAAAAAATTTTACACCTTGTTCAATAGATTTTTCTGGCGTATCAAGTGTATTTACAGGTAAACCCGCACTTTCTGATGATTGCATTACATCTGGCAAATTACCACCACTCTCTACTTGCATAATAGCCATAATATATGGAACATATTCTGTAACCTCATATTGACTAGCGTATTTCTCAACAAGTGGACGATACCTTTCAACGCTTTCACTTAACTTTTTACTTTTAACATTTCCAGAAGAACGACCACCACTATTAGAAGATGGTGACCCACCTAAAATAACAATTAATAAAATAAATGGTAAGAAAATAGGCAAGCAACCCAAAAATATTTTTTTCCCAATTTTCAATATTATCACCTTTCTTTTTTTATAAAATTATGTATAAAAAAGCCTAGAGAGTATCTAGGCTTTAATCTAAGCGTCATAAACACTTGTATCTTCTTGCATTTTTTCTTTCATTCTTGAATTTCTAAAGAAATCAGAACCTACATTATTTTCTTTTCTATTTTTAACATCATGATTAGTTGATTTTACATCTTCTGTATGTTCATTAAGAGAATAATTAATATCATCTGATTTTCTATCTTTTTGAAACATCATCTACATAAGAGAGTTCAGTACTTTCAACATCAGACAATCTATCATAGATAATATCTTCTCTAATATTCAAATCAACATTATCTTCATCTTTAACTGTTAAATCATTAGTCTTTTCTGATAACTTACTATCATAAGCAGAATTAATATCTACTATTTCACTATTAGATTGAGTTGATAAATTATTTTCTGGTAAATCTCTATCTTGCTCAATATTTGTAGCTTCAATATCCATACTTTCAGCTTTTATAGTAGGCTCACGACTTTCAATATCATCTTCATCTTTAACTGTTAAATCACTATTTTTATTATCTGGTTGACGATTGAATTTATCAAAAATAGTATCCTTAACATTGTTAATAGTTTGAATTGGAGTATCAAACGAAGGAGGAATAACCGTTTTAATTTTATTAGCAGTAAACAATGCTATCAACTTATCTTTAAATACAAATAATAATTTTAAGAAAGCAAATTTTAAAATCAAACCAACTAACAATGTTATATTTCCATCATCTACTTTACTAATAATCAAATTATCCATCACATTAAAGAAATAAATTATCACAACACTAGCAAAAGTAGTACCAATAGTGAAAGCAGTTAATTCAAGAGCCATTCTAAATAATCTAAAAATAACCTCATTCATTGTTGGAATAAGAGATACAATAGCCATTATAGGTGCTAACAAGACCATACCTAACAATATCAACCTTAATAGAAAATTAATTAAAGCAAATAAAACAGATGGTAGCATTGTAATTATCACATGAGGAATTGAAAGTAAGCCTAATAGAACTTTCCAACCTATCACAGACTTACTCATATAAACCTCACCTTCTTTTTGTACACCAGTTTGTACAACACCAGGATTAGCTTCTGGTTTTTCAATTAATTCAGCTACTTTTTTATTTTCTAAAGCTTTATTATAATCTTCCTTAGTAGTTAAATACTTATCCATACGGTTACTATCATACTTCATAGTACCAAAATTAATTAAAGCAAAAGTTTTTTCTACACTTGCTTCAAATAAAGCATTTCTTAATTCTTCATTTTCATCTTTCTTTAAATTTAAATCGTTTACTACATCATCATGTACTTCATTATCACCTTTAAATTTCACAGATTTTACAATCGTTTCTTGCACCTCATTAGTTGCATCAAACAATCCATTAATAGTCTTTTCACCATTAGCAAAAAAACCATAATTTAAAAGTACAATCAAAAAAAACATACCTAAAGTTCTATATCCAGTACGCTCATTTTTTGATACAAATACATACATAGAAAAAACAACAATCACTAATATAAATAAAGAAATCAATGAAGAATATAAATTATTATAAAAACCACTAGATACCTTAAAAACTTCTTTTGACAACGCTTTAATACCACTTGTATCACCTAAAAATGCTAATAAAGTATCGAACATTTGCCAAATTAAAACCGCTAACTTATAAAACATATTAGCTAAAGCATTAAGACCACCAATAAAAAATTCTGTATTATGTTGATAATCAACATATGACCTAAAACTTTCTATCCACCACTTGTCAGACACAAGAGTAATAAATACATTCAAAATATCACTATCCTTTCTAAATAAATATAGCCTAGATACTCTCTAGGCTACTTATCTATTCATTTTCCCTCATATACGATTTTAAACTTGCTCTAACATCAGTTGTATTTACTTCTTGATAATCTGGTAAAATTTTCTGTTCTTTATACTTTTCAGAAATCACTTGCTCAATAGATTTTTCACTCAATGGAACATCTACAAATTCATTTTTATCAACATCAACAACTACTTTATCATATCCACCAACAGAAACCGCTAAAATATAATAATTATTATTATTTTCCCAAAACATAATAGTTAATAGATGAGTGCTAACATCTTCACTTTGATTATGTTGTTCTTTATAATATTTTTCAATACTTGTGCAGCTTTTCCATTTTCAGCTTTTACTATCTGTTTTGTTTACAAGCAATTAATGAAAATAAACTTATAAATAGAACAATAAATAACCCTTATATCATAATTATCTTCCTTTACTATCAATTTCAAATCATCTAATTTAACGTTGCACTCTTCACAAATTGATAATAACACACCGAGTGGAAACTGTCTATCACCACTTTCATAATGACAATAATTGTTTCCAGAAAGTCCAATTTTACTAGCAAATTCAGATTGGTTTAAACCTAATTTTAACCTTAATTCAAACACATTGATTGGAATTAATGCTAATTGCTTTCTAATTCTAATTTCCCTTTCTAAATTATTTACTAATAAATATCATCTACCCTACGAGGACGACCAGATTTTTTAGACATATACTCATCTTTTAAATGTAACAAATCTAATTCTTTCAATAATAAAGGCATAACCTTTGTAGTAGGAAGATTTTTTCCATTTTCCCAATTTTTAACATTTACAACAGGAACAGAAAGTTTAAAGGCTAGTTCTTCTTGTGATAAATTCTTTTTATTTCTAGCCGATTTTATAATATCTTTAAATGATTTTTTAGTCATATGTTACCTCTCTAAATATATTTATTTTCAAGATTAGCTGTTTCAGTTTGTTCAACCGTTTTAAGTAATTCTCTTACTTCTGGAAACGGACAATGGATAGTAATTTTCCCAACATGACGGTAAATATCAGTCATTAAACATTGACCGCCGATTGTGTTCGCAAGCCAATTAATAGTTTTATCATTTACAGGAATATTTAAGAACTCTAAAATTTTTTGTCTTTCTTGTGGATTGTCAAAAGCGAACAGAGAACCGAAGTTACCCTCACCAAGTTCGTCTTTTGTATCATCTACCGATTGAGTACCATATACGAGAACATTATTAAACGAACGACCTTTACGTTTCATTTCATTCAAAATTTTAGAACCCTCAGCCGACTGTGAAATAACCCAACTTTCATCAGCAAAGATAACTGTTTCTTCTTCCTTATCACGTGTACCAAACAAGTCCATAAATTTACCAAATGAAATCATTAAACACACCGCACGTTTGTCATCTTCACGATAATCTTTTCGAGAAAGTCTTTTATCTGGTAATTTAAGACCTTGAATTTCAATAATTGTAGTTGATTGGTTTAAATCTAATGTTTTTGAATTTCCATCAGAAAAGGCTAACTCTAATACTGTATTCTTAATCATTCTTTCCATCAATTCACCAACATTACGAATATTAATATCTGAATGGTTAAGTAATTTCTTAACAACAGTACGCATACCAACATTTTTACCATCAACTTTTTCTTCCAAAGTACTATCAATAGATTGTAAAATAGCTAATTGTACATCTTCTTTATCTTTCCAATCATAAAGTTGTTCAAACATTGACGAAGCAACAGTTTTAGCTTCATGCTCATTTAAGAATACAATAGGGTCAAGAACACCCCAGTTTTGACTGTTTGTATGGTCAAGCGTTAAATAACTAAAACTTCCAACATACTCAATCATTTCTGGATATTTTTGTTGCATTTTTTCATCATTTAACACTTTCATAAACCACGAACGCATTTCACCTTTAGGGTCAAAGTACAATGTTTTAGCATACATAGAAACATAGAAAAATAATAGTTTCATAAAGAATGACTTACCCGTACCAGTTTCACCAGTAATTGCAACGTGAGGAGAACTTGTACGCTTACCATCTACATCTTTATTAGCAAGTAATAATGAAAGCAATACTAAATTTTTACTATCAGCAATAGCTTGTTCTCTTGATTTTTGAAGTTCAAATCGTGAAGATACTCTACCAATATAATCACCAATTCGAGTACCCAATCTTTGAGAAGTCATTATTAATGTTTCAGCAAATGTTTCAGTCGTAGTATATTGTTTCCAGAATTTCTCAACAGGGATAGTTTGCCCCATCAAACACAAATCAAAAAGATATAATTGGTCAGCAGTCGCACGAACAAAATCTAAATCTAAAGACTTCATAGCAGATTTTAAACTATCAACACGTCTTAAACATTCTTCTTTAGTTTTTCCATAAACTACCGCTACCGCTACCCATTCTAAAATGTTATTCTGTTTATCAATCTTATTTCTACAATCACTTAATAATACTTTATTCTCATAGATTTTTTCAGATAAATCAGCACCCTTTGTCAACATATCATCTGTAATACTACCTAATCTTGTTTCTTGCACATTTAAAACACCATCTAATTCACCTTTACTAGCAAAATGACACTTAAAATGTAATTCAACAGGAAATGGAAGTGTTTGAATATGTTCAGCTAAATGGTTAAAACCTAAATTTAACTTTGTTTCAGCAAGCGGTAAAAATGACACATAACTTTCACCCTCATAACTTTCTAATCTTAAAGTACCTAATTGTGTTTTAGGGTCAATAATACCATCAATTACATCTTCTAAATTATTATTTAAAGACTCATTAATCAAGCTATGTTTCATGTTACGTATAAAATTATAACGGTTAAGATACAACATTTCATCTTCACTAATTCTTGTACCGTTTAAAGCACTAATTTTAGCAAAAATCTTTTCTTCCAAAGGCTCAACACTACTAAAAATGTTTTCTGGTAAATCTACCTCATATCCAAAGAATGAAGCAATTTCATCAATAAATTTCCTTGTTTGTTCTTTCACAATGTTTTTAAACTCTTTTAAATCTTGTTGTGCATACAATCTCACACCAACGACCCAATCATACACATAAGCATTTCCCATTTCTCTCTCAATCTGGTTTAACAATCTATCCGCATAATATCGAGCAACTTTTTTATTATGAGGTAGTGCTTGACTTGTATAATCATTAAATCGTTCTTCTAAAGTCATATCACGAGGAATCATACGAATATCTATATCTTCATAAGATACTAAATCATCTAACCAAAATGTAAGCTTTCTTTTAAATTTCTCTTTACTCACGCTATCCATTTTTGCTATGACTTCATCTGGCACTTTATAATAAACCCATAACTGATTTTCTTTCGTCATAATAAAGTTATCTTTAATCAACTTGATAGGATAATCTAATGTAGCCATCTAACCCCTCCTTTTCGCTTTAGTACTATAACTAACTACATCTAAATTTAATTCTTGTTTTCTTCCTTTATATCTAACATTATTTTTTAAAACATAACTTAAATAAAAGAAAATGAAATTATTAAGATAAACCCACATAGGCTTTCCATCTTTTTTAGCAGATTTTAAAATCTTAGCAACAAACATAGGTATTCCAAAATACACAATAATAGGACTTAAAATATTAAGTCCTACCAAATGTAATGTACTAACAAGAAAATCACTTAAAAATCTTAAAGGTAATAACAAAACTAAAAAAGCTACCAACGAAATTATCCAAGGGATAATAGAATGAATACCATTAAAAAACGGAAACCAATTCCACTTTATTACAAATAAATAAGGTTGCTCAAAAGCTTGTTTATAATTAAATGTTTCTTTCTTATTCATTATTTCAAACCTAAAAAGTTTTTAGCTTGTTCTAATAACCATGATAAACTACTTTCTCTACCATCAATTACATACCAAAGAACTAAACTGAAAGCAACAGATGACAATACCTTAACCCATTTTTGCTCTTTCCAACCTTTAAGAATAAACCAAGCTAAAACCGCCACAGCTAAAACCTTAACTTCACTTAAAGCATTATTAACAAAAGTTGTAATAATACTTGCTACAAAATTTAACTTTAATACATTTAAAAAATTCATCATTATTCATTTCCCCCTAGTAAATGTTCCAATTTATCTACAAAAATTTATTATCCTTTTTAGATACTGTTAAATAGAAATTCTCATAATGAATATAATCTAACACTATCTTTTAATATAACTCTAGTTTTAATACGATATAAATTATCATCAATTTTATACACATCAAAACCATCTAAACGAACAAAATTAAAAGTACCATATAAACCCTCAACTTCGCTCATCAAATACTGTAAATCTTCTTTAGTTCCAGAAGCGTATTTTTTCATAAACAATTCAGTAAATTCTTTCAAACTATCAACCGTTGAATTATCATCAACAACTGAAACTTCTGTTTTATCAGACAATCCATCAAATTTACCTTTTTTATCAACTTTAGAAACAAAATAAGGTAAACTTACAACTGTATACAATCCTTTTTCTTCATGCACATCAACTGTAATATAATTAATAACATCTTTATCAAGATTTTCTTCTGTTCTTTCCTTAACTTTTTGACCGTCTTTTTCAACTTCTTTTTCTTTAAGTTGTTTACCAGTCAATTTATATTTAACTTTGTAAACCAAACTATAATAATCTTTCTTTTTCGATTGACTAACTAATTGAAAAGATAATAAAGTCCTATTAATACCTTGATATTCCCCACTAGGTAGCTCAATATTTTTAGCAAAATATTCTTTTAACTGTTCAGACCGTTTTGTCTGTTCTTCTGACTTATCTGTTAAATGAAAATAAATAGTTAAAAAATCTTGTACGTAACTATTCAGAGCGTAATTATCAAATAATTGTTGTTGTTCATCTTTAGTATTATCTAAATCTGTTTTTAAATCACTTACATTATTTTCAAGTGATGACAAATTAGAACTGAAACCAATAGCACGAATAGAACCATATAATGCTAATGCTAAAATCACTAAAAAAGATATTACAACAAATCTACTAGCAGTCCTAGATGACACCTTTTTAATTTTAGGTACATCTACACTTTCCTTTTTTCTAAATTTTGGTAGTTCAAATTTCAAAGAACCATTCCCCCCTCTAAAATATCCTCAAAATCACTCCATTTTTCCATTAATTCACTAAAATAATTAAATGTTAAACCTAATTCAAAACCTAATGGTGAAATTTTTATCCCTTGTGAATATTTCTTTCCTTTTCTTAAATCAAGTATAATTCTAACAGAACCTACACTTTTTCCAATTTCTTCATCAATAAATGATACTGATACAACTTCTGAATATTTTTCAAAATATTGTCTAATCTGAAAAATCATAGGGCGGTTTAAATCTTGATACAATTTATTTAAAACATCATCTAACTTCACAATTTCACCTCTTTCATATACTCACTACACCGCAATTTCTACATCACTTGCTTCACCTCTTATCATAAGCGTTGCAAACCCTTTATATACATTGATATATGGACTTAATCTCAAATTATCGAAAGTTACTTGTATCATACTTCCATTAGGTAAATCTTCTGGTTGTAATAAAGGCTCATTTCCATAAATTAAAACTGAAAACTCATCTTGTAACACAGTAGACTTCACACGATACCTATACCCAATCAGATTATCTGTTTTTTGTTTATTCACATATTCAAACGCAGGACGAATACTAACACAAAAGTAAACATCTTCATACCAATCATCTGGTACAATTAAATCAGTTATATTAGACAATAGCATAAAACCATTCCTTTCATTAAAAAGCATTTAATCATCTTCAACATAATTTTCAATATCAGTTACTAAAAAACCATTATTTTTTAAGATAACATCTTTTAATTGTGTTGTAGCAACTTTTAACAAATGCTCATTTCTACTATTTTCTTTCTTCCTAACTTCTTCAATAATATTTTCTAATATATTAGTACCAAGTGCTTCATCAATATCTTTTATCAACAATACACTAGCCATAGCTTGCTTTTTTAGATAATCTTCACGTCTTGACAAACGTACATAATCATCTTCAATAGCTTTACTTTCTATTCTAATTGTATCAACATCATACATAAGTTGTTTCCAAGGCTTCCAGATTTTAATTTTTCCTTTTTTAAATGTTGCACGTAATGTTTCTGGAGAAATCTTATGTTTCAACCTTTGTACAATTACCAATTTTTTCTTAATCAGACCCATAGCAACTGGTAAAACTTCTTCCCATTCTACCAACTGTTTTACAATATCAATAGCATAATCATCACATACACGTAATTCATACCTATTTTTTACTTCAATTTCTTCTAAAGGTATACCATGCTTTTTAGATATTTCAAAATTCTTTTGATAAAAACAAAAATGTAATTTACTTGTTCTTTTACCAAAATAAATAGTCAACCCTTTAGAATATTTATTTTTTCTATCACCATATTCGTATTTAGGAACAATACTTTTAAATTCTGTTAAATACTCACCCCTTTCAATTTTATCAAGCAGAACAGGTATCGAGAAATACTCAATATAATCATCAACCGCTAAATCAATTCTAGGAAAGTTTTCAGCATGTTTGCTTATAAACCCTAACCAATCAATCAAAGTCATACCTTGTTCATCTAACATTTTTTCAAAATAGCGACAACCTTGTCCGCTCATTTCTATCATACAACCATATTTAACATCTTTACTAGGCTCATAAATAGTAATAGATGAATATTCATAACGTGCTACATAATGATGACGACCTACTGTTTTTTGAAAATAATCAAATTTCATATTTAAATACTTTTGACAAACTTCAATAGGGTCATTTTCTTTTACTGTAACTTTTATCCAGTCAATCATAGCATTTAAACTATTTTCTTTTCTATACGTATTAATAACATATTTTAGTTTTTCTAATTCATCTTCACTTAATCTAACATTTTCACCTTGTTCAAACCTAGATAACATTGATTGTGATATACCAACCTCTTTAGCTAAATCTTCTTGAGAAATCTTAAATGTATTTCTAAATTTTACTACTTCCTCAAAAAAACTTTCTTTTTCCATTCAATACCCCCTTTAAAAAGATTGAATAATAGAGAAACAAGTTTATTCAGTCGTTTTTGTTATATTGTAGGCTTTAGTTGTTATTGGTATATACTGTTACCCCCCTATTAGTCAGGGGGGGTAACTTGCACGGACAGTAAACTGTCCGTGCTGCATTTTATCGAAAGGTCGCACTGTCGTTGCTTGAATGCTGCCGCATTCACCTTTCTCAAAATGAGTTTTTTTACGTTGCCACTTGAAAAACTCATTTTGAAAATGCTTTTTAACCCCCCTTTTTTTATTCTTCTTGTTGTTCTTGTTCTTGTTGTTCTTCCTCTTCCTCTAGGTCATCATTAATATCAGCTACTTCTGATGGAAATTCTGTTTTAAACCTTTCAACAAAATTGAAACCTTTAGGAACTAAAGGCGACCAAAATTCAAACGTTTCGAGC
>BNJS01002429.1_pt1 | contig 21983 bp, 24 predicted proteins | sample 8540461 | NCBI WGS metagenome assembly BNJS01 (sample SAMD00202454, study PRJDB9452) | human saliva metagenome | isolation source: human saliva | place: Japan | reverse complement strand
AGGGTACCCATGAAGATCTGTGTCACCCTGGGATCCATGACACGCACATCACGGATCATTTGACGTTGTTTCCCTGAGTTTAAAGTGAGCCGACAAGAAGCTGTTTGTTTCAAGTGAGGCTTAGTGATTCCCATAAGAACCGGGCGACCAGTCGCTGGAATCTAACCTGAGATAAGACATTCTTGTTGGCATCAGCAGTCGTTAATATCCATAAGAGTACCCCATGAGAAGATCTGCATCACCTGGATCCATGACACGGACTTTACTGAATCATTTTATTTAAACCATTACCTCGATGTGTTTGTCATCGATTTCTACCTCACATGGTAAACTTTTGTACTTCACCGAGGAGGTAAGTTTCAACTGATAAGACATCACGAACTGCAAGGGAGACGTTTTGGTTGGATAGAGACCTTCTGTAAGAGGCTGCTACGAGAGACTTGGTCTAACTTCAACACGCATACGAGCTGTAAATGGTGCCACGTATTCGCCTTCTCAGTTTCACCCTTAACAAGACTTTCTTAGTACGAGTTGAGCATCTTCTTCGATATGCAGTAACTTGTCCTTTGACCTCTGTGATAACCGCTTCCCCTTTAGGATTGCGGGCTTAAAGATTTCTTGGACACGAGGAAGACCCTGAGGTGATATCGGTGTTTGGGGCAACCCACACCCGTGTGGAAGGTACGCATTGTAAGCTGTGTACCGCGGGTTCCCCGATAGATTGAGCAGCTTGATTGTACCAACTGCTTCACCAACTAGCCACCATCACCAGTCGCCAAGTTGATGCGCTGACAGTGACGCGAGACACCATGACGAGGTGTTGCATATGCAAATACAGAGCGGATAGTCACTTCTTCAGCACCAGCATTGACGATTTCACGCGCCTTGTCTTCTGTAATCAGCGCTCATTTGGACCGTATGATACTGCCAGTTTCTGGGTGTTTAACAGTTTTCCGCGGAGTGTAACGACCATTGGGACGTTCTTCAAAGAGACTCAATCATCTCTTTGCACCTTCAGTAATAGAACGGATCAAAGAGACCACGGTCAGTTCCACAGTCATCCTCACGGATGATAACATCTTGGGCAGCGTCAACCCAAACGACGAGTCAAAGTGGCCTGGGTCCGGCTGTCTTGAGGCCGTATCGGTCATCCCTTTACGAGCACCGTGGGTTGAGAAGAACATTTTCGGTACTGACGAAACCTTCGCGGAAGTTTTGAAAGGATTGGCAATTCCATGATACGTCCGTTCGGAGCGACGTCAAACCACGCATACCGGCAAGCTGTGAAGTTTGAGGATGTTACCACGGGCTCCAGAGTCCATCAGCATCATAACGATTGGGTTCTTCGGATCTTGGTTGGCGTAATCAAGCGTTTCTCCAATCACGGGCGGCACGCCATTCCGCATGTAACAGCGTTGTAGCGTTCGTCGTCTGTGATCATGCGCGACGGAATTGTTTGTGATTTGTTCTACACGTTTTGATTGTGATTCGCTTCGATGATTTCAGCCTTGTCTTCAACGACTGGAATATCAGCAATACCACTATCAAACCTGCAAAGTTGAATGGTGGTGACCGAGGTTCTTCATACGGTCCAAGTAGGGCAGAGTTTCAGTCGTACGGAAACGTTTGAAGATTTCAGCGATGATATTTCCAAGGTTTTTCTTCTTGAATGGAGGGTTGAGTTCAAGATTGCTGATAGCTTCCTTGATATCTCCTCCTGAGTGGCAAGAAGTATTTGTCTGGAACACCTTCTGTCAAGTTGGCATTATTTGGTTCTTGCAAGTAGGGTAGACCTTCTGGCATGATATCGTTGAAGAGAATCTTACCAACAGTTGTAAAGCAAAACTTTATGTTTTTGCTCTTCTGTCCATGAGTTTGTTAAGACTGTCTGTTGCGATACCTACCACGTGAGTGGAGGTGAACATAACTCATTGCGGTAAGCCATAACAGCTTCATCACGGTCTTTGAAGACCATGCCTTCACCTTCACGACCAGCTTCTTCCATAGTTAGGTAGTAGTTACCCAAAACCATGTCCTGAGATGGAGTAACAACTGGTTTACCATCTTTAGGGTTCAAAATATGCTCAGCAGCAAGCATCAAGATACGAGACTTCTGCTTGAGCTCTCTGAAAGAGAGTACGTGGATGAGCCCATTTGGTCACCGTCAAAAGTCGGCATTGTAGGCTTCACACACAGCAAGCGGGTGCAAGCGAAGACTGCCGTCAATCAAGACGGGTTCAAAGGCTTGGATGCCCAAACGGTGAAGGGTCGGTGCACAGTTCAAAAGTACTGGGTGTTCTTTGATAACTGCTTCGAGAATATCCCAGATACGTTCATCCCCACGTTCTACCAAGCGTTTAGCTGCTTTGACATTTTGCACGATATCAGCGCGCAACGATTTCACGCATAACGAATGGTTTAAAGAGCTCGATCGCCATTTCACGTGGCACACCACATTGGTACATCTTAAGAGTTGGACCAACGGCGATAACAGAACGTCCTGAGAAGTCAACACGTTTACCGAGCAAGTTTTGACGGAAGCGTCCTTGTTTACCTTTAAGCATGTGGCTCAATGATTTCAGTGGACGGCTACCCGGTCCTGTAATTGGACGACCACGACGACCATTGTCAATCAAAGCGTCAACAGCTTCTTGAAGCATACGCTTCTCATTTTGAACGATGATACCTGGTGCATTCAACTCAAGCAAACGAGCCAAACGGTTGTTACGGTTGATAACACGACGGTAAAGGTCGTTCAAGTCAGATGAGGCAAAACGGCCACCATCCAACTGCAACATTGGACGAAGATCTGGTGGAATAACCGGAAGGATGTTAAGAATCATCCATTCAGGTTTATTTCCAGACTTGTAAAAGGCATCCAAAACATCCAAACGACGGATGGCTTTGATACGTTTTTGTCCAGTTGCTGTCTTCAATTCTTCTTTAAGTTCAGCAATTTCTTTTTCAAGATCTACTTGTTTCAAGAGGTCTTGGATAGCTTCGGCACCCATTTTAGCAACGAATGATCCGTAGCCATATTCACGCAAGCGCTCACGATATTCACGCTCTGTCATGATAGATTTGTGCTCAAGTGGTGTATCCTTTGGATCAATCACCACGTAAGCAGCAAAGTAGATTACTTCCTCGAGGGCACGAGGGCTCATATCAAGGGTCAAGCCCATACGGCTTGGAATCCCCTTGAAATACCAGATATGAGATACAGGAGCTTTCAACTCGATGTGTCCCATACGTTCACGACGAACTTTTGTACGCGTTACTTCAACACCACAACGGTCACAAACAATCCCTCTGTAACGAATGCGTTTGTACTTACCACAAGCACATTCCCAGTCTTTTGTAGGACCAAAGATGACTTCGTCAAATAGTCCTTCACGTTCTGGTTTCAACGTACGGTAATTGATTGTTTCAGGTTTTTTGACTTCTCCATAAGACCATGAACGGACTTTACTTGGAGAAGCTAGTGTGATTTGCATACTTTTAAAACGATTTACGTCAACCACTATTTCTTCCCTTTCTATTCTAAGTGAGCTACTTATTCTTGTTCAGTAGCTTCTTCTGTTGCTTCCGCTTTTGCACCTTCTTCAGCTTCAAAAGCAGCTTTTGCTTCTTCAGCAGCTTTTTTACGTGCTTTTTCAAGGTCATCTACGTGGATGACATCTTCGTCCATGCCCTCGTCAAGATCACGAAGTTCAACTTCTTGATCATCTTCGTCAAGAACACGCATGTCAAGACCAAGTGATTGCAATTCTTTAACAAGAACTCGGAAGGATTCTGGAACACCTGGTTTTGGAATTGGTTTTCCTTTTGTAATAGCTTCATATGCTTTCAAACGTCCGTTGATGTCGTCAGACTTGTAAGTCAAGATTTCTTGAAGGACATTTGATGCACCGTAGGCTTCAAGCGCCCAAACCTCCATCTCACCGAAACGTTGTCCACCAAACTGAGCCTTACCTCCGAGTGGTTGTTGCGTAACGGTTGAGTATGGTCCGACTGAACGAGCGTGCAATTTATCATCAACCATGTGGTGGAGTTTGATCATGTACATGACACCAACTGACACACGGTTATCAAATGGTTCACCAGTACGTCCATCGTAAAGGATAGTCTTAGCATCGCTATCCATACCTGCTTCCTTAACAGTTGACCAAAGATCTTCAGAACTTGCTCCGTCAAAGACTGGTGTTGCGATGTGGATACCAAGAGTACGAGCTGCCATACCAAGGTGAAGCTCCATAACCTGACCGATATTCATACGTGATGGCACCCCAAGTGGGTTCAACATGATATCGACTGGAGTTCCATCTGGAAGGTAAGGCATATCTTCTACAGGAACGATACGAGAGACAACCCCTTTGTTTCCGTGACGTCCGGCCATCTTGTCTCCGACCTTAATCTTACGTTTTTGAGCGATGTAAACACGAACCAGCATATTAACACCTGATTGTAATTCATCACCATTTGCACGTGTAAAGATCTTAACATCACGAACAACACCATCGGCACCGTGGGGTACGCGAAGTGAAGTATCGCGAACTTCACGAGATTTGTCTCCGAAAATAGCGTGCAAGAGACGTTCTTCAGCTGAAAGGTCTTTTTCACCCTTAGGTGTTACTTTACCTACAAGGATATCCCCTTCTTTAACCTCAGCACCGATACGGATAATACCCATTTCGTCAAGGTCTTTAAGGGCATCTTCACCAACGTTTGGAATTTCACGAGTGATTTCTTCAGGCCCAAGCTTTGTATCGCGTGTTTCTGATTCGTATTCTTCAAGGTGGACAGATGTATAGACATCATCTTTAACCAAGCGTTCGCTCATGATAACGGCATCCTCGAAGTTGTAACCCTCCCATGTCATGTAGGCAACGATTGGGTTTTGTCCAAGCGCCATTTCTCCATTTTCCATAGAAGGTCCATCTGCGATAAAGTCGCCTTTTTCTACAACATCACCAACTTTAACAAGCGTACGTTGGTTGTAGGCAGTACCTGAGTTTGAACGACGGAATTTTTGGATGTGGTAAACATCCAATGAGCCATCTTCACGACGAACTTCTACCTTGTCAGCATCTGCATAGGTAACCTTACCACCATGTTGTGCAATAACTGCAGCTCCTGAATCATGAGCTGCTTGGTATTCCATACCAGTACCAACGTAAGGTGCTTTGGGATCAATCAATGGTACAGCCTGACGTTGCATGTTGGCTCCCATAAGGGCACGGTTGGAGTCATCGTTTTCCAAGAAAGGAATACATGCTGTCGCAACGGCAACTACCTGCTTAGGAGAAACATCCATGTAATCAACACTTGATGCTGGATATTCTTGGTTAACCCCTTGGTGACGTCCCATAACAACTTTTTCAGCAAAAGTGCCATCTGCGTTCAATTTAGAGTTAGCCTGCGCTACTGTGAACTCATCTTCTTCATCGGCTGTCAACCAAACGATTTCGTTGGTTACTTTTCCAGTTGCACGGTCAACCTTACGATATGGTGTTTGAATGAAACCATACTTGTTGAGGTGCCCGTATGAAGACAAGTTGTTGATCAAACCGATGTTTGGCCCTTCAGGTGTTTCAATCGGACACATACGTCCATAGTGAGTGTAGTGCACGTCACGCACTTCATATCCAGCGCGGTCACGTGTCAAACCACCAGGTCCTAAGGCAGACAAACGACGTTTGTGTGACAACTCAGAAAGTGGGTTATGTTGGTCCATGAACTGTGACAATTGAGAAGAACCAAAGAATTCTTTGATTGCTGCAGTTACTGGACGGATATTGATAATTTGTTGTGGTGTTAGTACTTCGTTATCTTGAACAGACATACGTTCACGAACGTTACGTTCCATACGTGAAAGTCCAAGACGCACTTGGTTTGCAAGCAATTCACCAACAGCACGGATACGACGATTTCCGAGGTGGTCGATATCGTCCACACGACCAATACCTTCTGCTAGGTTGAGGGAAGTAACTCATCTCAGCCAAGATATCTGCAGGTGTTACAATACGAACTTTATCATCTGGATTTGCATTACCGATGATTGTTACAACACGGTCTGGATCAGTTGGTGCAACAACCTTGAATTTTTGAAGAACAACTGGCTCTGTTACTACAGCAGCATCATTTGGAATGTAGACAATCTTGTTCAAGTCGCCATCCAAATGGCTTTCAATGCTTTCAATCACACTACGAGTCATGATTGTACCAGCTTCTACCAAGATTTCTCCAGTTTCAGGATCTACCAATGGTTCCAGCAATAGTTTGGTTGAGCAAACGAGTTTTAATATTTAATTTCTTGTTAATCTTGTAGCGTCCAACAGCTGCCAAGTCATAACGACGTGGGTCGAAGAAACGAGCCACAAGCAAGCTACGTGAACTCTCAGCAGTTTTTGGTTCACCTGGACGAAGACGCTCATAAATTTCTTTCAAAGCTTCGTCTGTACGAGAGTCCATTGGGTTTTTATGGATATCTTTTTCAACAGTGTTGCGAACCAACTCGCTGTCACCAAAGATATCAAAGATTTCGTCATCGCCTGAGAAACCAAGTGCACGAACCAAAGTCGTAAATGGAATTTTTACGTGTACGGTCGATACGAGTGTAGGCGATGTCTTTTGAGTCACTTTCAAGTTCAACCAAGCTCCACGGTTAGGGGATAACAGTTGAACCGTAGCCCACTTTACCGTTTTTGTCTACTTTATCATTAAAGTAAACACCTGGAGAACGCACCAACTGTGATACGATGATTCGTTCACCACCGTTAATGATGAAAGTACCCATCTCAGTCATGATTGGGAAAATCACCAAAGAAGACTTCTTGAGTTTTTGATTTCGCCAGTTTCTTTGTTAATCAAGCGGAAGGTTACAAAGATAGGTGCTGAGTAGCTAGCATCGTGGATACGAGCCTCTTCAAGCGTATATTTAGGTTCTTTGATTTCGTAGCCAACAAATTCCAACTCCATTGTGTCTGTGAAGTTTGAAATTGGCAATACATCTTCAAACACTTCCTTCAGACCATGGTCTAGGAAATCTTTGAATGAATCAGTTTGAATTTCAATCAAATTTGGTAAGTCAAGAACTTCTTTGATTCTTGAAAAACTACGACGGGTACGATGTTTCCCGTATTGAACGTCATGTCCTGCCAAGATGATTCTCCTTTTTAAATAAAGTTCCAAGCTTAGTGACCTAAGCTAGTAATTATCGTTAGATGGTTCTAAAAACCCTATCAACTTATCCCCCTCGACTAATTTTCAGAATCTTTAAATTTTTGTTACAAAAACCAAAAAACCTGAAAAAAAGCACAAAAAGAGCAGCTAAATCCGACTTTTTCAGGAGATTTAACTGCTGTGAGCCTTGTCCGGACAATATTTCAGACAAAACCTACGACAAATGATTATTCATATTATACCTGATTTTCTTTGATTTTTCAAGGGTTTTGAGAGATTTTTTTGCTTGTAATCTTGATGAGGTCTGTTTTCAGAAAAGGAGATTTTCAGAGGTTCGTTCTTGAATAATTAGAATCACTTGTATGATATATCCTGCCGACCAACTGAAAAAACGTTTCTCCCTTGTTTGTAGTGTATCATCTAACATACTGGAAAAACACAAAAACTTTTCTAAATAAGAAAGAATGCTTGTCAATTCAACTTTCTTGACAAAAGCTTGACTTCATGGTTTAATATACCCCATAAGGGTATATTTGGAGGTGCCTATGTTTCACTTATTTACAAAAATTGACAGTATTTCTACCAGCGAGTTAGAAGCTAAACTCAAGGAACCGATTCAACTACTGGATGTTCGGACGCCTATGGAATTCCGTAGAGGTCATATCAAAAATGCAAAAAATGTTCCTTTAACGGAAATCGGTTCTTACACACCTGCTACAAAAGAAACACTTTATGTCATTTGTCATTCTGGTGTGCGAAGCAAACTAGCTGCTAAAAAGCTAAAGAAAAAAGGCTATGATGTCATCAATGTCCGAGGCGGTATGAGCGCTTGGACAGGCAAGGTCATCTAGAAGCATAAAGGAGAAGGTCAATGAAAATTATCATTGTTGGAGGAGTTGCAGGCGGAATGTCAGCAGCAACCCGTCTCAGACGTCTCATGGAAGACGCTGAGATCATTATTTTTGAGAAAGGTCCCTTTGTTTCCTTTTGCAAACTGTGGACTTCCTTACTATGTTTCAGGAGAAATTGCAAACCGTGAGAGTTTATTGGTTCAAACTCCTGAAAGTCTCAAGGCACGCTTTAATCTCGATGTGCGACCATTTCACGAGGTCATCCAGATTTCGCCAGAAGAACACACTGTGACAGTGCGACACGATGGACAGGAATTCACAGAAAGCTACGACAAGCTGATCCTCTCCCCAGGAGCCAAACCATTTGTTCCTGCCATTGAAGGGTTGGCAGAGGCGAAGAATGCCTACACGCTTCGCAATGTTCCTGATCTCGATGAGATTGTGGCGGCCTTGGACAATCATCCAAAAGAAGCTGTCGTCATCGGTGCAGGCTTTATCGGGCTTGAAATGGCTGAAAATCTTGCTAAACGTGGATTGCAAGTCACCATCGTGGAGAAAGCACCTCATGTCTTGCCACCATTAGATCAGGAAATGGCGGCCTTTGTCCAAGCAGAATTGGTCAAAAACGGCGTCTGCGTTATCACTTCCCAGTCTGCGACTCGATTTGAAGACCAAGGAAAAGTCATCGCTCTCGAAAACGGTCAAAAGATCACTTCTGACCTCACCATCCTTTCTGTCGGTGTTGAACCTGAAAATGAACTAGCTAAAGTTGCGGGGATTGAACTGGGACTACGTGGCGGTATCTTAGTCGACGAGCACTACGAAACCAGTCAAAAAGATATTTTTGCAGTTGGGGATGCCATCGTCGTCAAGCAAGAGATTACAGGCCAAGATGCCCTCATCTCTCTAGCTTCTCCTGCCAATCGTCAAGGACGCCAAGTGGCGGACGTCATCGCAGGACTCGGTCGCATAAACAAGGGCAGCATCGGCACTGCTATCGTTCGTGCCTTTGACATGACCGCTGCTTCGACTGGTCTCAGCGAGCGTACTCTTCGTACCAACCAAATCCCATATAAAGCCCTTCATGTCAGTGGAAAAGATCACGCTGGTTATTATCCAGGCTCTACTGATATGACCTTGAAACTCCTCTTTGACCCGACCACTGGAAAAATCTACGGTGCCCAAGGAGTTGGGAAGAAAGGTGTTGATAAGCGAATCGATATCCTTGCAACTGTTATCAAGGGAAATCTCACCGTCTTTGACTTACCAGAATTGGAGTTCACCTATGCGCCACCATTTGGCTCTGCTAAGGATTCCGTCAATATGCTGGGCTACGCAGCCTTGAACTTAATCGAAGGTTTAAGCGACAATATTCAATGGTACCAACTAGAAGACGAACTGGATAAGGGCAAGAAATTCCTAGATGTACGGACAAGTGGCGAATTCCAGAGTGGTCGACTCAAAGTCGATACCATCCACATCCCCCTAAACGAACTACGGGAACGCTTGGACGAACTGGACAAAAGGCAAGCCTACATCGTCAGCTGCCACAGTGGTTTGCGCAGCTACATCGCAGAGCGTATCCTCAAACAAGCAGGATTTACCGTCCAAAACCTTGACGGCGCTTATTCACTATACAAAATGGCTAAACCAGAAGGAGTCGAATATGGAAACTAGTATCAGCATGGCTGACTTTTATGAAAAATATCAACATGAAAATCTAAATCTTATCGATGTACGTGAAGTACATGAATTCCAAGCAGGACATGCACCAGGTGCCAAAAATCTTCCGTTAAGTACCTTGGAGCAAGGCTACAAAGAACTCAAACCTGATCAAGAATACTATATCATCTGCCAAGGGGGAGTACGTTCTGCCTCTGCCTGTCAATTTCTCAGCGCCCAAGGTCTCACCGTTACCAATGTAGAAGGTGGCATGAATGCTTGGCCTGGTGATGTTGAATAAATAAAATTCAAAAAGAGCAATTGGTCTAATTTCAAGAAAACCAACTGCTCTTTTAATCATTTGTTCACTATTTAGGAGAAACGTTTGTTTTTTATTACTTGCGTTTAATCAAGTATTGAACAGCTTTTTCTAAACGTTCCTTCTGTGCTTGAGGATCCTCTAGTGGGTCGTTAATACAAGCTGTTAAATTCTCCGTTATCATCAGTTCAATAATACGATCAACACTGGATCGCACTGCTGTTAATTGAGTAATGATATCGACACAATCACGCTCTTCCTCCATCATTTTTTTGAATACCTCGTAATTGACCTTCCGAGCGTTTGAGACGTGTAATGTACTTTGATTTTGTCATATCTTTTATCCTTAAACGATTTTTTTCTACATTATATCTCTAATATAGACCTTTGTCAAAAGGAGCACTTATCTTAAAGATAAAGACTTCTAGTTCTCCACTCTCACTCTCGTAACAATACCGTCTTTATCTGTAACGGAAAATTCAGAAGAGAAATCCATTGAAGTTGCCCTTGCCTATCCTGTGCTTGCGTAAACAAATTGACCAAAAAAACTCCTTGTTCTCAACTTCAACCACATAGTAGGCAAGACCTGGCATTCCTTGCTCACGAGGAGCTAAGTTTTTACCTCCCCATTCATTGACAGCCAAATGATGATGATAGTCACCTGATGCGATCCAACTGGCATGTGGAATCGTGAATTTATCCTCAAGATTGAGCGACTCTTGATAGAATGCACTAGATTTACGACTATTTTTAACGGATAAATGAACATGCCCCATACGAGTACCACTAGCAATGGCAAAAGGTTCCATTTCTTTTCCCAGTTCATAGATATCTTGGGCAGACAGCTCTTCTGTCACACCAATAATTCGCCCGTCCTCACGAATATCCCATTCTACCACAGGCTTGTCTCTATAGAGCTCAATGCCATTGCCCTCTAAATCTTCTAAATAGATGGCCTCACTATAGCCATGATCAGCTCCACCAACTAGCGGAATCTTTAAGTCTAACAAGTGTTTAAAGACATTTGCCAAATCTTCTCGACTCGGCAAAAGAAGAGCCATATGATAAAGATCGTAACTTTGCTTAGGATTGCTTGTATCTTCTGTTTGGATAAGCTTCACCAGTGGTTTTCCTCCAGCACCTAGAAGAACTTCTTTTTCCGATTGATTCAAAATCTCCAAACCAAGTAATTGGTGATAAAAAGCAGCCTGACTGGCTAAATCTCTAACATTTAAAGCCACCTCTGCCAAATGAATGCGACTATTATATTGGTAAACCATAGAAAAATCCTCTTTTTGTTGTAACTGTTTTTGTTACAGATATTATACTCCTTTCTCAGCCAATGTCAATTCAGATGCTTAGGGATTATAAAAACAAGAAAAATCCTCCCCATCGGGAAGGATTGTTTCGCTTTAATGAGCCAACATTTCTTGGGTAATTTCTTGACCAGATAAGCCATCTGGATAGTAGGTTGGCCAGTTGTCCATCTCTTCAAATAGGGCTTCTTGGCTAGTGCCTCCAAAGAAGATATGGAAATGCTCTGCTTTGACTGGGGCAATATTATGGTCGCTAAACTGAACATACTTAAATTGTCCAGCGTTTGCATCTGTCGCTTCAAAGAGGAAGCGAACACCTCGATTGCCTTTCTTATAAGTCAAGATTTTCTTGCCAACATACTTGTAAGTATATTTCTTACTTTGGTCGCCTTGGATAAATTCCATGGTGTTATCCGTAATGTTAATCTTGGTCACATCTGTTTGATAACCTTTTTGATAGTAAGCTTTATACTCATCCTTGGTCATCTTGCCAGTCAATTTAGCCTTGTAGTCAAAGACTTGATCAAGAGTACCATTTCAAGGAAAGGATAAACAGACTGCCAGTTACCAGTATAGTCACTCAAGGTGCGATCCTTAACATCTGCATCCTCAAAGTAACCATTTTGAACTGTTTTAGTTTCCTCAGCTTTTTCTGGCTCAATTTCTGCCCCTGGCTGGTCAGTTGTTTGCTTGAGGGCCTTGAGATTTTTCTCCATGATAGAGATATAGTTCTCGCCGTCCTTCATATCCTCTTCGGTCAAGCTTTCCAGAGGATTTAGAACGTCTAACTTAACTCCTGTTTCTTTTGAAAGAGTATTAGCTAGAGCTTGTGAGGCATTTCTTCAAAGTAGATATAAGAGATCTTATTCTTCTTGATATATTCGGTCAATTCTGCCAAGCGGCTTGCTGAGGGTTCCGCATCTGGCGAAAGCCCAGAGATAGAGACTTGAGTAAGTCCGTAGTCCAAGGCAAGATAACGAAAGGCAGCGTGCTGAGTCACAAAACTCTTTTGTTTAGCGCTAGAAAGTCCTTCAGTATAAGCCTTGTCCAGAGCTTGCAATTTCTCGATATAGGCAGCTGCGTTTTGCTCAAAGGTTGCTTTTTTATTAGGATAGTCAGCTGATAAACTGTCACGGATGTGCTCTACAAGTTTAATGGCACGCGCAGGAGACAACCAGACGTGAGGATCATACTCGTGATGATGACCTTCTTCACCATGGTCAGGGTCCTCCTCTTCTTCACTTCCTGGAAGAAGCAACATATCTCCGGTTGCCTTGATTGTTTTTACTTTTTTCGCATCTAGGGAATCTAACAATTTGGGAACCCAAGTTTCCATGTTTTCGTTCTCATACACAAAGGCATCTGCGTCTTGGATTTTAGCGACTGCTTTAGGTGATGGTTCATATTCATGTGGCTCTGTTCCAGCCCCGATTAAAAGTTCGACATTGGCTGTATCCCCTGCTACTTGCTTGGTAAATTCGTAGACAGGGTAGAAAGTTGTCACGATATTTAATTTCCCGTCTGCTTGTTTTTGATTAGAGCAAGCGACTAAGAATAAGGTCACAAGACTTGCCAAAAGTAGGCTTAGTTTTTTCATTTACTTCTCCTATTTGATAAAACGTTTGAGTAAGCTGACTACTAAAAAGACAACTACAAAGATAAGAGTGATACTTGCACTTGGTGGTGTCTCTGCATAATAGGAAATATAGAGTCCCGCAACCATGCCCAGAAAGCCAATGGCGCTAGCAAGAATCATCACCGAACTAAAGTTCTTCCCTAAACGCAAAGCAATACTAGCTGGCAAAACCATGATGGTTGATACCAAAAGTGCCCCTGCAGCGGGAATCATAAGAGCAATAGCTACACCCGTCACCATGTTAAAGAGGATAGACATGGTACGTACAGGTAAACCATCTACAAAAGCTGTGTCCTCGTCAAAAGTTAAGATGTACATGGGTCTTAAAAAGAGGAAGGTCAGGATTAAAACAACCGCTGCAATGACAAAGAGCCCAATTACCTGCTCTTGACTAATAGTCACGATAGAACCAAACAGGTATTGGTCCAGACTCATAGAACTAGAGCTCTTACCTTTACTCATAACAATAAGTGAAACTGCAAGTCCTGTAGACATGAGAATGGCTGTCCCAATCTCCATAAAGCTTTTATAAACCGTACGTAGGTATTCAAGGAAGACCGCTGCAATCAAGACAATCACAATGGTTGAGATGGTCGGAGAAATTCCTAAAACCAGGCCAAAGGCAACCCCTGAAAGCGAGACGTGACTCAGTGTATCACTCATAAGACTCTGGCGACGCAAGATAAGGAAGGTCCCCAGAACTGGTGAAAAGAGACTCATGGCAATAACTGCCAAAAAAAGGCTCGCTGCATAAAAATCATAAGACAGTAGATTAAGCATGCTCCACCTCCTGGTCACTTTCATGGACATTGAAGCAACGCCATGGCGAATCTTGGTCTCGGACCAGGTGGATATTGCGATCTGCGTAATCCTTGACTTCTTCAGGATCGTGGGTAATCATCAAAAACAGCCTTGCCATGATGGTGGGCACTGTGGTGCATGAGTTCATAAAAACTCATCCTTGGTTCCCGCATCCATCCCTGTCGTCGGCTCATCCAAGATAAAGATATCAGGATCTGAAGCAAACATACGTGCGATAACAGCCCTTTGCTTTTTGCCCGCCAGAAAGGGAACCAATCCTTTTGTCTCGATGTTCCCACATACCAACAGAGTTTAAACTAGCCTTGATATGTTCCTCATCGTGAGCATTTAGACGACGGAACCAGCCCTTTCTTGGATAACGACCTGATTTTACAAATTCATAAACGGTACTTGGAAAACCTGCATTAAAACTTGCAATCTGTTGAGGAAGGTAGGCGATTCTTAGTTTTGTCCCACGAGTGTTGGTCTTTGAAATGGTAACTTTGCCAAATCTTGGTCGCAGAATACCAAGACTGGCCTTGATAAGAGTCGTCTTTGCCGCTCCATTTTCTCCTGTCAGTGTGACAAATTCCCCACTATCAACACTATAGTTGATATGCTCAAGAACAGGCTCCTTGTCATAATAGAAGGACAAATCCTCTACTGTGATGTATCTCATTACTTGATTTCTCCTACTAAAGCAGTTAAAAACCGCTGGATAATTTTTTGTTCGTTTGGTGTGAACTGAGTGGCAACCTGCTCATAAGTCGAGAGGGTATGCTCATGATGATGGTGGTGTTCCTCAGCAATTGGTCGTGCCAAGTCTGTCAATTGATAGAAGATAACACGAGCATCCTTGGGATCCTTAGATGTCTCCAACATCCCCTCCTTGACCAAGGATTTGATAGCCTTGGTAACGGCAGCTTGACTGACATTGAGACGACGCGCCAACTCAGAGTTGGTGAGCGACTCCTCTGATAAAAGCATGAGAATATGCTCCTGGGTATTCGTCAAAGCCACATCACTCGTGCAATGGCCAATCAAAATTTCATGCTGATTTTCAGCTTTTAAAATAATCTCGTTTAAAAATTGATCGATATCTTTTGCTAACTGTCTCATGATTTGCTCCTTTCTCAGAACGGAATTTCTATAAATACAAGGTTTTCATACTCTTCAAAAATCAAATTCAAACCACGTCAGCTTCGTCTTGGCGTACTCAAGTACAGCCTGCGTCTCGCTTCCTAGTTTGCTCTTTGATTTTTATTGAGTATCACACCATTCCTTTACTAGTTAAGTATATCACATCCAAGTAAGGAGTCAAGAAAAAAGATGAAAACAATTTTTTATGTTTTCATCTTCTCGATACCTTTTTTACTTAGTACTATTCGACTACTATACTAGGCATCAACAAAAACTCAGCGACTACAAAGAGCCCAAACCAAGGTTCAGGCTCTGTTGCTATTTATTGAAAATCTTTGATGTTACCATCGTAATCCGCCCAATCTTGGCTAAAGAAGCGGTCATTCATTTGGTAACTAGGTGCTGTTGTTGGATTGCTCAAAAAAGGATTTACAATCTTATCAAACGCCAGCCAGCCTAACCAACCGATATGAATCGTATCCTTGACAAAATAAGGTTCATCACCGTTTTTTGAAAAATCAGCAATATTGGTGAAACCTTGGCTCTCCAACTGGTAACGAATTTTTTCGACAGAGTGTTGATACATTTCCTCACTCAAACCTGTATAGTCCATCCATTTTTTATTGACAGGTTGAAAGACAAAGAGTACATTTACCTTAGATTTGGCAAATTGATCGAGCACTAACTGCAAATCATTGTATTCCCTTGACTGGAGGAAGTTGTAATTTTTTTGATACCCTTCCCACTTTTTCAAATCCTTCTTTAGTTGAGTATTATAAAAGTGGTTCTCCATTCCCAAATCATTATTGGTCGTGTTTTCTTCTGCATCCTTACGCGCAATATTTTCCAATTCTTCATAAGAAAATTGTTCCGGGAGACTGCTCAAATATTTCTCAACATGATCTTTATACTTTAATCGACCTCGAATCGAGAATTGTCCAAAAATAGCTGACTGTTTCTCATTTAATTGCGACGAAATATTAATCATACTTTGGTCGAACTCTGATAATTTTTCTCCTTTGGCTAGTTTCTCAACGATGCTCTTCATCGGAACTCTCGGATTTTGCTTTAAGAGTCTATTGGCCGCATATTGAGAGGCTGCATCCCCAGATTGATTTTCCAAGAAGGCAGTCAATTGATCATTGTTAAAATAAGTTTGAAAAATAGTCGAGTCATGATCCTCTTTTGTAAACCACTGTGGAGAGATTACAAATACCGCTTGCTTATTTTCAAGCTCGGATGTGATTTGTTGTATCCCAAAATACTGGCTGAGGGTGGCTGCTCCTGCCTGTCCCATAAAGTAAGGTCGATAAGAACGGTCATATTTTTCAGCTAGTACTGCCGGATGCATACTATCAAAACGAATCCATTCACTCGACCCAAAGAAAGGGACAAAACTCATATTAGGGTCTGTTAGAGCTCTCACTTTTTGGCTTCTCTCCTTAAAGCTCTCTGTACTAACAGAAGCTGCAGAGTATTTTTCCTCCATGAGATTATGACTTGGGCTACTTGGATAGAAACAGATAAGAAGAAAAACCAATAATCCCGCTACAAAGATAGGCCCGAAGATTAACCACAGGCGTTTAAGCATTCTTTAACTCCGTAATCCCTGCTACGATTTTATTAGCTGTATTCCAGTCATCACGACCAAATTCTGTAACTGGGACACGAATATCAAAGCGATTTTCGATTTCCACGATCAATTCAACTGTTCCCATACTGTCCAAGACACCCGCATCAAAAAGATCCTCATCCATCATGTCAGAAACATCTTCCATAAACAATTCATCAATAATTTCAATAACTTCTGATTTGATATCCATTTTTTAATTCCTTTTATTTTTTAAACCATAAATCATTCAAAAATCCAGAGAAGATTAAGAATGAAATCATCACGACATGGAAAGTTATAACCATGCCAAGCAACTGAACCCAGCGATTCTCAGGCAAGGGAGCTTGCCCTGCTTTCTTACGTTCCTTATTGAGTGTTTTTTTCTTTCGAACCCAGGCATCATTAATCACTAAACCTAGCCCATGAAAGAGTCCATAGGCGATGTAAAACCAAGTTATCCCATGCCAGAAACCCATAAGGAGCATGTTCAGGATATAGGCGACACTTGAAGTCACATTTCGATTCTTAAAAAGCTTCTTTCTCGTCATTACCATGACCATGCGCATAAAGACAAAGTCACGAAACCAGAAGGATAAACTCATGTGCCAGCGATTCCAAAACTCTTTCAAATCTCTTGACAAGAAAGGTTTGTTGAAGTTAATCGGACTACGAATTCCCATCAGATTTGAAATAGCTATAGCAAACATAGAGTAACCTGCAAAGTCAAAGAAGAGCTCCAAACCAAATGTGTACATGATGGCCACTACATAATAGTTAAAGACGCCACCTGTTTGTAAAGCTAAATTCTTTAGTGGTGGTAATAAAATCTCGCCTAAAATATGAGCTAGGATAAATTTATACAGAAATCCCCACATAATATACCGAACGGACTCGGCTAGCATATCCATCAACTCATCGCGCTCTGGTATCGTCTGATAATTTTCATTAAAACGTTTGAAACGATCAATAGGACCACTTGAAAATGTCGGCATAAAGAGAAGAAAACGCAAATACTCCCACATCTTCAAATCCTTAATGACTCCATCTCTAAGTTCGATGATGATTCCCACCGAACGAAATGTCAAATAAGAAATTCCCAAGAACCCGAACAAAGACTGCGTTCCATTGATAGCCGGCTGCACCTTGACAAAGACGATGGGAAGCAATGATAATAAACTTACTAGGTAGAAAATCCATTTGCCATCTCGAACTTTTCGATACTGCTTGTAAAAAAGAACCAACAAGATTTGCCAGATTAGATATATCCCTAAGGCAGCCAATTGATTGGTCTTGCCACCCGTCAACATGGTAACGATAAAGAAGAGACTAACCAATATTTCATACCAAGCAAAGCGTTTTTTGAAAAAAAGACCGATAAAGATTGGCAAGGTAGCAGTAATCACGTACAAAAAGTACTGCGGATTCCCATACGGCTCAATATGAGGCAGCTGTTTCAGGAAATCCATCATCTATTATTCACCTCGTTAATCAATCCTTTGATGTCAATCTTACCATTTGGAGTCAGTGGCAATTCCTCTCTGTAAAGAAACTTAGATGGCATCATGTAAGACATCATAATATCTTCCAAGTCTTCCTTGATAGCTTTCGTGATATCAATTTCGCGCTCAAATTGTTCTTTGATGCCATCTTTTAAGATAACATAGGCCAAGAGATTTTGGACCTTGTGATCCTTGTTGTAACGTGGAACTGCAACAGCAGATTCAACGTACTTGGATTTGTTCAAGTTTTGAGAGACATCCTCTAGTTCAATACGATAGCCATTAAACTTGATCTGGAAGTCCATCCGTCCACCATAGAGAAGAAGACCTTCATCTGTCATAGTTCCAACATCTCCAGTGTGGTAGGCTGGCAAACCTTCAAATTCGAAGAAAGCTTCAGCTGTTTTTTCAGGATTATTCATATAGCCTTTTGAAACAGCAGGTCCAGATACGATGATTTCCCCTTGTTCCCCATTTGGTAATTTATTGCCTTCTTCATCAACGATAAAGGTTGGTGAATCAGGTTTAGTGTAGCCAATTGGCAAACGTTTCAAGGTTGCCAACATCTCATCTGTAACAGCAACTGCTGACAAAGCCACCGTCGCTTCCGTTGGACCGTAAGCATTGATGATACGCGCATTTGGAAAACGCTCGCGCAATTTTTGAGCAGTTTTAACTGTCAACTCTTCTCCATCAAAGTAGAAATGGGTAATCCCTGGCATCTTTTCAGCATTGAAATCTTCAGACAGCATGGCCATATCTGCAAAAGATGGCGTTGAAGTCCAGATAGCAATCGGAAGTGAAAAGATGGTCGCAAAGAGTTGCTTAAAGTCTTGAGTAAGGGCTGATGGGAGGGCAAAAAGCGTTCCTCCAAGAGCCAAGGTCGGTGCCCAATACATGACAGACAAGTCAAAGGAATAGGGTGGTTGCGCCAACATTTGTGGACGCTCTGGCGTTGCAAATTCCTTGTCCGTAATCATCCAGTTGGTAAAGCTGAGCAAATTATCATGCGAAATTTGCACCCCTTTTGGTTTTCCAGTTGTCCCTGATGTAAAGATGATGTAGTAGTTATCATTCCCCTTGACCGGATACTGCAAATCATAAGCTTTTTGAGCCGCATAAGCTTCACGCACCTGCTCCAAGGACATGATTGGAGCAGCTGGAGTTTCGATTGGAAACTCTGAAATGGCAATGATCAAACTTGGTTCTGCAACCTCCAATATAGCTGAAACTCGTTCCAAGGCCGAATGGCTATCGATTGGAATATAGGCATGTCCTGACTTAGTCAGAGCTACAAAGGTAGCCAACATTTCATACTCCTGACCACCAAAAACGACTACTGGAGATTTCTCAGGTAAATCTAATTGATCGATGGACGCAGCCAGCTATCTGAATCAGCCTTCAAATCACCATAAGTGTGCTCTTGCCCTAAGACATTATATACTGGAAAGGTAGGTTGAGTTTGGGCGAAATATTCAATCGCTTCAATCATATCTTTTATCGGCTTATTAGACACGATGATTCTTCTCCTTTAAACTAAAATTCATTGTAAATAAAGCTTCCCTGACTTTGTCCTAGGTAACTAAAAAAGTAAAGCAAACCAAGTAGAACAATAAAATACAGGACAGTTTGTCCTAAAAAAACATAGATTGGTTTCTTTTTATCCATAATTAACTTCTTTTTGTGAATTTTCAATAATTTTATGCAAATATACAATTACTATTTTTTCTTGTTCCCATTTTACCACTTTAGTCTCTTTATTTTCAACTGTTTACCATTTTTAAAGAGTACATTTTAGCCTATTTTTAGTTCTTTCTTCATAATTTTTACTGATATAAATAAATCACTTTAAAACGATAGTAGGCACCCCACTCCCCCTTTGGGCATTTTTTTATGCTAAAATAGTAGCTATGGATAAAATTATTAAAAACAATATCAGAAAGTGGATCTTTTCGTGCTTATGTACTAGATAGCACTGAAACTGTCCGCACTGCTCAAGAAAAAAACATCAAACCCAAGCTAGCTCAACTGTAGCGCTTGGCCGTACCCTATCGCCAGCCAAATTCTCGCTGCCAACGAAAAAGGAAATACCAAAGCTAACTGTCAAGGTTCTTGGGACTAGCTCCCTCAGTGCCATTATCACAGTTGCAGATACCAAGGGTAACGTCAAAGGCTACGTTCAAAACCCTGGTGTTGACATCAAAAGACTGCAACTGGTGAAGTCCTAGTCGGGCCTTTTGTCGGAAATGGTCAATTCCTCGTTATCACAGACTACGGTACTGGAAATCCTTACAACTCTATGACTCCCCTCATCTCGGGAGAAATCGGTGAAGATCTAGCTTTCTACCTAACAGAAAGTCAACAGACCCCTTCTGCAGTCGGCCTCAATGTCCTTTTGGATGAAGACGACAAGGTCAAAGTTGCAGGTGGTTTCCTCGTTCAAGTCTTGCCAGGAGCCAAGGAAGAAGAGATTGCTCGCTTTGAAAAACGTATCCAAGAAATGCCAGCTATTTCGACCCTTCTAGAAAGCGACGACCATATCGAAGCCCTTCTCAAGGCTATCTACGGAGACGCACCATACAAACGTCTGTCTGAAGAAGAAATTCGTTTCCAATGCGACTGCAGCAAAGAACGTTTTATGAAGGCTCTTTCTAGTCTTCCAAGCTCAGACTTGCAGGAAATGAAGGACGAAGACCACGGGGCAGAAATTACTTGTCAATTCTGCCAAACTACTTATAATTTTTGATGAAAAACGACCTGGAGGAACTCATTCGTGACAAATCTTAATACACCTTTTATGATTGGGAACGTCGAGATCCCAAACCGGACGGTCCTCGCACCCATGGCAGGTGTGACCAACTCAGCCTTTCGTACTATCGCAAAAAGAACTTGGTGCAGGGGCTCGTTGTTATGGAAATGGTCTCTGATAAAGGGTATCCAATACAACAACGAAAAAAACCTTACACATGCTTCATATCGACGAGGGCGAAAACCCTGTTTCCATCCAACTTTTTGGTAGCGATGAAGATAGCCTAGCTCGCGCAGCAGATTCATCCAAGAAAAATACCAAGACCGATATTGTCGATATCAACATGGGCTGCCCAGTTAATAAAATTGTAAAAAACGAAGCTGGCGCTATGTGGCTCAAGGATCCAGACAAGATCTACTCTATCATTAACAAAGTTCAATCAGTCCTTGATATCCCTCTCACTGTCAAAATGCGTACAGGCTGGTCTGACCCATCCCTAGCAGTTGAGAATGCCCTAGCTGCCGAAGCTGCAGGTGTCTCTGCCCTCGCTATGCACGGCCGTACACGTGAGCAAATGTACACAGGTCACGCAGACCTTGAGACTCTTCATAAGGTTGCACAAGCTCTGACCAAGATTCCATTTATCGCTAATGGTGACATTCGTACTGTCCAAGAAGCTAAACAACGCATCGAGGAAGTCGGTGCCGATGCCGTTATGATTGGACGCGCAGCCATGGGAAACCCTTACCTCTTCAATCAAATCAATCATTACTTTGAAACTGGAGAAATCCTGCCTGATTTAACCTTTGAAGATAAGATGAACATCGCCTACGAGCATTTGAAACGCTTAATCAACCTCAAGGGAGAAAAGGTTGCGATCCGTGAATTCCGTGGACTCGCTCCTCACTACCTCCGTGGTACATCTGGTGCAGCTAAACTTCGTGGAGCTATTTCACAAGCAAGCACACTGGCAGAGATTGAAACTCTCTTACAGTTAGAGAAGGCTTAAACTTCTATGCTACCTATAGAGTATTAGTTTGACTTTCCTAATCGATTTGTTCATACCTTATTTTAATCTACTATAATAGTCACATAACACCAAAAAAATCTCTTAGGTTCATTTCTAAGAGATTTTTTTCTTTCTTCCTCCCCTCACAACCAACCTTCTTCTTCGGCAGTTTTGGCTGCTTCGGTTCGATTGCTGGCATTGAGTTTA
>BNJS01003477.1_pt1 | contig 22012 bp, 28 predicted proteins | sample 8540461 | NCBI WGS metagenome assembly BNJS01 (sample SAMD00202454, study PRJDB9452) | human saliva metagenome | isolation source: human saliva | place: Japan | reverse complement strand
CACTTTACTGTCACCGTCTCAGGCGGCCTGAAGAGTAGAGTTCACACACTCAGCGAGCCTGATCTCTATCACCACTACCGCAGCTCTCCTCCCTCATTCAACGAGTCCTCATACCCCAGGGCACCTTTTTAGACCTTCGGTCTCACCTTGTCGCATAGGGCAGATCATCTGATTCTACTTCGCTGATGCCTCAGCTCGTACAAGCAGTGATACCGCCTCAACATGGTAGCAGTTGTAGGACTCAAAAAGGTTTAGGAAACCTTTGAGGATTAGCTACGTTTTCACTCAACAAACTTACACACTCAACGTGATGCGTTTGCGGGAAACAAATCCACCGGCTGTACTTTCTTCAATTCATAGCCCAACTCTTGATAGAGTTTGATATCACGCGCCATGGTTGCGACATTACAGGAGATATAGGCGATGCGATCAGCTCCTGTTTGGGCACTTGCTTTGATGAAGCTTTCGGTCAAGCCCTTGCGTGGTGGGTCGACTAGGATGGCGGTTGGTTGGATCCCCTCCTTGAGCCAATTCTTCATGGCATTTTCAGCTGTGTCACAGACATAGTGGGCATTGGTAATACCGTTCAATTCTGCGTTCTTCTGGCTATTTTCTACTGCTTCTGGGATGACTTCGACACCATAAACTTCCTTAACATGCTTAGCGACAGATAAGCCAATAGTTCCGATTCCTGAATAGGCATCGATCACCACATCATCTTCACTTAACTCCGTAAAGTCAATAGCTGTCTGATAAAGCTTCTCTGCCATTTCGGTATTGACCTGATAAAAGGCTGGTCCAGAAACTTGGAAGCTATTCCCTAACATTTGATCCGTAATGTAATTTTGACCATAGAGAATCCGCCATTCTTTTCCAAAAATGGCATTGGTATTCTGGTCATTAATATTTTGCATGACAGACACAATCTCTGGGAACTGCTTGATGACTTGTTCAATCAACTGTTCAACTCGGAAAATTTTAGGACGAGTGGTGACCAAAATGGCCATGATTTGACCTGAATGATGTCCTCGACGAACGACAAGGTTACGAATCAAGCCGGACTGTTCCTTCTCATCATAGGGTTTTAAGTCATAGCGACGAAGCAAATCACGTAAAGCCACAATAACTTGGTCAATGACTGGATCTTGGATATAAAAATCTTCAAGAGGCATCAGATCATGAGAATTCTTACGGAAGAAACCCGTCTCCAGAACACCATTAACGCGACGAACAGGAACCTGAGCCTTGTTACGATACTTGACAGGATTTTCCATACCAAGTGTATCTGCGACCTCTACATCCGTGATTCCAGCAATTTTATAAAGACTGTCTTTTACTTGCTTGGTTTTAAACTTGAGTTGCTCTGGATAAGCTAGATGCCCCAAGTCAGCAATGCCTGAACGAAGGTAAGCCAAATCTAAGTCTTGATTACGATGTGGAGATTGCGTAAGGTATTCCTCAACTTTACCAAAGCCAATCTTCTTGTTGACTTTAAGGACTCGCATAAGGATTATTTCAGTCGGAAGAGCATTCTCTACAAAAAAGACCAAGCCATCTACCTTGGCAACACCTGCTCCTTCATGAGTCAAATCGACAATCTCAACTTCTACAATATCATTTTTCTTTAACATAATTTTCACTTTCTATAAGCCGACAAAAAAAGACGGCAACAATCCTGTTACCATCTATTATACCATGAATTGATCTAATCACCAAAACTCTTGAAGAAATCAAGGATAGCTTGCCAAATTGAGCTGAGGATGTTTCCACCGTCTTGAATCGCTTTATTAGCATCAAAGTTTAGATCGATATTGCTGAAGCTATCACCTGCTTGTGCAACGATACTTTGTTTCAAATCTTTTAGCGTCTTAGTAAAGTCTTCGTTGTTAAGAATATCGCTCTTTGAAAGATTGAATGCAAAGTTGATGATGACATTGACTTGGTTGCCTGTGACAACTTGATCAAGTTTGTAGTTCTTCAAAGTATCTTCGACAATCTTACGAACATCATCTTCTGTAAGTTCACCCTTAGACTCTTTAGCCTTAGCGACTGCAGCCTTGATATCGGCAAGGGCTACGTTCAGTTTATTGGCATCAAAGCCTGATTTGTCCTTGTTTTCATCGTTAATGTCTGACAAGGCCTTGAGCTCTTCCTGAGCCAAGTTTTTATTTTCCTGAGGCAACTGAACACCATTAGACTCAAGGGAATAGTAAATACCTGCTAAGGCACTTTCACCAGTAACTGGAATTGGTGCCGCAACGGTGATACGCGCGTGCTCCACACCCAAGGTAACAGCCGCATTACGGTACATATCTTGCGTTACTTTAGTGATATTTTCAGGTGTCTCAATCTTGACCTCAAGGGGAGATTTTTCTCCTAATTTTTGAATTTTTGCTGATGAATAAAGTTGAAGACTTGAATCGTTTGCGACATTCATAATTTTTGAGTAGACCTCTGGTGTCATAGTCTTCAAATCTTTAGTATCTTTTGAGGCATCATAGCCAAGTTTTTTAAGTGTTTGATTTTTTTGATCTTCCGTTAATGAAGAACCCAAGACGTACTCAGGTTGAACATAGGTTTCATCAATTACTTTTTGAACATCAGTAGCTGCCTGGGCGCTTTGCAGTGTTGCAACTGCTAAAAGTACTGCAGCGCTAGTCAGAAAGAATTTCTTTCGCATGAGACGTTCCTCCTTTTCTACTCTAGCATATTAAAGTATCCTTAAAGAAAACTTATAAAAGCACCTAGGAAATTTCTAGATGCTTAAAAATAGATTAAAAAAATTTTTCATAATATAGAGATTTAGCTGAACCTGTCTAGAGTAATAATAGTTTCCCCCATCCACATAAAGTTCTCCACCTTGAAAAATAGAAATGGGATTGATGTAGCGATAGGTTTTCCCTGTTGTATTTCCTAATATAGGCGCAACTGTATCTCTGGAGTATTGCTTAGCTAGTACAAGAGTATTCTTTTTCCCATTCTGGGCGATAAAATCGATATAAGCAGGTCCAAAGTTATAAGCTTGAATGGCTGTCCAGACATCCACTCCTTTTTCTTGAGCTAGATAGAGATTTTCTGTCAAGGTTTGAACCCCTTGCCGAATACTACTTGCATTATCGTTTATGGTATCAGTAGAGCCACTAGCAGATTCACTTGACTGCATCACGTCTCCTTCTTTACCCTTAGTTTCTGTATAAATCATGGCGAGCACAAGCTCTTCGTTTGCTGGGGTATCTCTTTCATTCAAGATTTCGCGAACCATGGGTTGGTAGGTCATGACTTGTTTGACATCCTGACGAATCAGATAAGCTTTATATCCAGCGAAAAGGAAGACTGCTAGTACCAGCATTCTTCGTATAAATTTAAACATTATTTATTTTGTATATCCTCGATGTTTTTGATTAAGATAGAATAGGTTCCATTATCGTTTTGAATGAACTCAACTGATTCCGCATCTTGATAGACATTGTTTGGTACGATGAGTTCAATTCCGTTTGACAAGGAAAGTTTCTGATTCTCAAATCTCTTTAACTGACGACTGGCATCAATCTCATCAAACTGTACTGGCTCTGGTACTGCTTCTTTAACCTGGTCAATGAAGCTAAGTCGAGCAGTAAGATTATTGTCAAAAAGATCATTGGCTAATTTTTCTGGAGAGAGCTCATTATTCTCTTCAAGATTATTGAAAATTGCTGATTTAACTTTAGATTGGAATTGAAAATCATCTGTGTTAAAGGTTTCGGCAATCTTTTGAGCCGTTTTTTCTAGTTCCTTAATGGATTTCTTAGGTGAAATCTTTGGTTGTGCTTGAATAAGATTCTCAGAAAAATAGTTTAAAAAGGCTCCATTATACTTGATGCGTTTTTCAATCAAGTGATATTTGCGACTTTGAAGATTAACAACTAGGGCTTCATCTGCTCCAGTTCCAAACCCAGGTAAGTTATTTTGAGTCAGTTTGATTGGATTGTCAACCTCTCCACCCAAGTGTGTCAAGGTTTCGCGTAATGCAATTCGTAGAAAGGCAAAGTGGTCTACTCCCTCTTTTGAAACTGGACAAAAACCAAGTCATTAGTCTTTTGGTTTTCAGATACAGAGAATTCCTCTTTCCAGAGATTAGCAATTGTCACAGATGTTTCCATTAAATCTTCTTTGATGTGATTGAAAAAAGGATTATCCTCTTCAAAAATACCAGTTTTAGCATCATCCGAATACACACGCTCCACTTTTTTACGCAAGTATTCCTCGATTTTAGGAGTGATATTGAGAAACTTATCCGCCAAGAACAACTCTGTGTCATCAGGGCTGAACTGATGGATAATGGCTTTCTTAATATAAATATCCATAAAATATTAGTCCTCATATAATGGGAAGGCATCTGTCAAGGATTTGACTGCACTTCTCACTTCTTCTAAGACAGCTTCGTTTTCTGCATTCTTAAGGGCTTTAATAATAAGTTCAGCAACTTGACGGCTTTCTTTTTCACCAAAACCACGAGCAGTAATTGCTGCCGCTCCGATACGAATACCACTTGTCTTGAATGGTGACAATGTTTCGTAAGGGATTGAGTTTTTATTAAGGGTAATGTTGACCTCATCCAATAAGTTTTGGGCTACTTTTCCACTTTCTACAACCTTTGTGACATCCACTAAGAAGAGGTGGTTTTCAGTACCACCTGAGATAATACGGAAATCAGGATCTTGCAGGAATACTTCAGCCATAGCCTTGCTATTTTTGATAACATTAGCAGCATATTCTTTAAAGGCTGGATCCAATACTTCTTTAAAGGCTACAGCCTTAGCAGCAACAACATGCTCTAATGGTCCACCTTGGATACCTGGGAAAATAGCGGAATTGATTTTCTTAGCAAGGTCTTCGTCGTTAGTCAAAATCAACCCACCACGTGGTCCACGAAGAGTTTTGTGAGTCGTTGTCGTTGTGATATGTGCGTATGGAACTGGATTTGGGTGAAGACCAGCTGCAACCAAAGCCAGCAATGTGAGCCATGTCGACCATGAGTTTTGCGCCCACAGCATCCGCAATTTCACGGAATTTTTGAGAAATCAATAATGTGAGAATAGGCTGAGGCACCAGCAACGATAAGTTTTGGTTTGCACTTCTTGAGCTTGTTTTCAAGATGGCGTCAAAGTCCAATAGCTCTGTCTCCGGATCAACGCTATATGAAACGAAAGTTATAGGTTTGACCTGAGAAGCTGACAGGAGCTCCGTGAGTCAAGTGTCCACCCGCAGCTAAATCCATCCCCATAACAGTATCACCTGGTTCGATCAAGGCCATGTATGCTGCACAGTTAGCTTGACTTCCTGAGTGAGGTTGGACATTGGCAAATTTAGCACCAAAGATTTCTTTTCGCACGTTCAATAGCTAGACTTTCGATAACATCCACTACATCAGTACCACCATAGTAACGACGTCCTGGGATAACCTTCAGCGTATTTATTAGTCAAGATAGAACCTTGCGCTGCCATTACAGCCTTAGATACAACGTTCTCTGAAGCAATCAACTCAATATTGTTTTGTTGACGTTCCTCTTCTTTGGCAATGGCATTCCAAAGATCAGCATCATATGCTTTAAAATCATCTTTGTCAAAAATCATAGGTCTTCTCCTTTTATTAATTTAATGAATCGTTTCTGCATTTTATCACAAGTATAACCCAACTCTTTTCATAAAAATGCATGCGCACCAAGACGATGGTCTGCAGAGTTTAAATCGAATAAACTCATAACCCACGTCTTTTTCTGTTTCTTTCTCCAACCCTTCAAGTAAATCTCTACCCGATACCTCTACCCTTGTGCTTTGAGGCAACACTGCTAAAGGCTAAGATATTGAAAATCCTGCTTTAGAATAAAGAGATTCATAAACCTCAGCATGTATATAACCAACTAGTTCGTGACTAGTATCATCCTCATAACCAAGTAGGAAATGATGTGAGTCTTGGGATAATTTTGCTAGTTGACTAGCCGTTTCCTCAGGGCTAAAATCATAACCTAAAGCATCTTTGTTAATTTCATAAATCGATGCAACATCTGTTGCTTTCAAAGCACGTAGCATGTCATACCTCCTCAAAAGGAATTTCAGGTATCTTAGCAAGGATATCTTCTCGAGTTATCGAACCTTGGCGTAGAATTCTAGCCTTACAAGCAGTCAAATCTAAAATAGTCGAATCTTGACCTGTTAAAAAAGCATCATCTTCTATTCCAAAAACCTCTTGTCCAAAGTCTTTTAAAATCTCTTTTAAGCTAGCACCACTAGCTTGACCCGAGATATTTGCAGACGGGCCGATTAAGGGACCAAACTCACGAATCAATTCTAGAGTTATAGGGTGACTGGGCATCCGAAAACCAACTGTCGGTAATCCTGAATTGACCCAGTAGGGAACCTTGCCATTAGCTTCTAGGATAATGGTCAAAGGTCCAGGAAGAAAACTATCAACAAGTTTTTGTAAATAAGGTGGCTGATTCTTAGAAAAGTTCAAGATATCGTCTAGATGAGCGACATTGAGATTAAGTGCCTTGTCTCTTGGACGACGTTTAAGCTGGTAGACATAATCAACAGCTTTTTTATCTAGCGCTTTTGCAAAGAGACCATAAACTGTTTCGGTCGGCAAAACTACAGCTCCACCTTTTTCCAACTCTTGCTTAATTTTCTCCATCATCAATGACTACCATCCTATCTTGGCCAAATTGGTCTTTGAGCGTTCGAACTCGCTTCTCGGGAAAATTTTCCATAAAGAGAGCGGGCACACTTTGACCTTGTTTGTAGCCAATTTCAAGATAAATCTTACCACCATCATTTAGATAGTCCTTGGAGTCTTCCGCGATTCTACGGTAGATAGCTAGGCCATCCTCGTCAGCAAAAAGTGCCAAATGTGGTTCTGAATGTAGAACATTCAAGCCAACTTCTTCTTGATCTTCACGAGAAATGTATGGTGGATTGGATACAATTATATCATATTTTGAAGAAATTTCGGAGAAACAATCAGATTTGATAAAAGAGAGATTTAGATTTTGAGCGTTAGCATTCTCTGTTGCAAGCTCTAATGCATCCTCAGAAATATCCGAAGCTGTGACCGACCAATCTAGCCTATTTTTCGCTAAAGCAAGGGCTATTGCTCCACTTCCTGTTCCGATATCCAGAACTTTGAGATTGTCCTTTAGATTCTCGGCTAGGATGAGCTCCACCAACTCTTCTGTCTCTGGGCGAGGAATCAAAACCCGCTCATCCACTTTTAACTGCATTCCAAAGAAATCAGCATGACCAATAATATACTGGGCAGGTATATGATTTGCCAGCTTCGTGTAAATTTCCTCTACAAACTCTTTTTCTTCCTCTGTTACTTTTTGCTGAAGAGTAAAGATGAAGTCTGTAAAAGATAGATTTTTTAGGCTACGATAGACAAAGGAGAGGCTTTCTGCTTCCTCTCCTTGTACTATCAACTTTTCCTCAAAATCTTTAAAAATTTGAGCTAATTTCATTATTTGTTTAATTCTTCCAATTTTTGTGTTTGGTCATAAAGAACCAAGGCATCTACAACTTCATCCAATTTACCTGCTAGAATTGTATCAAGTTTTTGTAGAGTCAAGCCGATACGATGGTCTGTTACACGGTTTTGTGGGAAGTTATAAGTACGAATACGTTCTGAACGGTCACCAGTACCGATAGTAGACTTACGCTCAGCATCTTGCTCATCTTGAGCAATCTGAGCAAAGTGGTCTGCCACACGCGCACGAATAATCTTCATGGCCTTCTCACGGTTTTTCTGCTGGGTACGTTCTTCCTGCATCTCCACCTTGATATTGGTTGGCAAGTGAACGATACGAACGGCAGTCGCAACCTTGTTGACGTTCTGTCCACCAGCACCAGATGCGTGGTAGATATCAACACGAAGGTCTTTTGGATCAATATCGTACTCTACTTCTTCTACCTCAGGCATGACAAGGACAGTTGCTGTCGAGGTATGGACACGTCCTTGGCTTTCTGTCACAGGTACACGTTGAACACGGTGGGCACCTGACTCGTACTTAAGCTTAGAGTAAACTGACTGACCTGAAACCATGGCAACCACTTCTTTGAAACCACCGACACCGTTCATAGAAGCTTCCATAACTTCAAAGCGCCAGCCTTGAGCTTCAGCATACTTTTGATACATGGTTAGAAGGTCTCCAGCAAAAAGTGCTGCTTCGTCTCCACCAGCTGCCCCACGGATTTCAAGGATGATGTTCTTATCATCGTTTGGATCCTTTGGAAGAAGCAAGATTTTCAATTTTTCTTCGTACTCTTCTTTTTCAGCCTTAGCATCTTTCAGTTCCTGCTTGGCCATTTCTTCCAAGTCAGCATCTCCGCCAGACTCTTTAATCATTTCTTCTGCATCAACGATGTTTTGAAGGACTTGTTTGTATTCACGGTAGGCAGTTACGGTATCACGAGTAGAAGCTTCCTCTTTTGAAAGCTCCATGAACGCTTGGTATCAGAGACCACATCAGGGTCGCTCAGCAATTCTCCCAACTCTTCATAACGGTCTTCTACAGCTTGTAGTTGATCATAGATGTTCATTCTTATTGATTCTCCTTATTGATTTCAGGGGCAAAATAATGTTTGACGGCAAACCGAGATATAGGTTTCATTTCCACCTATCTGGATTTGTTCACCATCATAGACTGGCAGTCCGTCCTGCGTACGCAAGACCATGGTCGCTTTTTTCTTACAATACTGACAAATGGTCTTGATCTCATCAATCTTATCTGCTAAAAGCAAGAGGTGTTTAGAACCTTCAAACAGTTCATTGCGAAAGTCATTTTTTAAACCAAATGCCATGACAGGTATGTCTAACTCATCAACAACACGAGCTAGATCGTAAACATGGTGACGCTTTAGAAACTGGGCTTCATCGACAAGAACACAGTAAGGGCTTTTTCAGGTAAGTCTCGAATAAAATCCAAAAGATATCCGTAGTATCATCGATAGCAATGGCTGGTCGTTTTCATGCCCAATCCGACTCGAAACATAGCCAACACCGTCACGTGTATCCAGAGCCGAAGTCATGATCACAACTCCCTTTTCCTTGCTCCTCATAGTTATAGGCTACCTTGAGAATCTCGATGGTCTTTCCTGAGTTCATGGTCCCATAACGATAATACAACTGTGCCATGTTTCTATTTCACGTCCATTTCTAAATTTTTTTGCTACATTCTAGTATATCATATTTTTCCAAAAGCTTTAAACGGCAAAAATGTGGTAAAATAGAAGAAATCAAAAAACTAGTGGAGGAAGCAATTATGCCATTTGTACGCATCGATTTATTTGAAGGACGCACGCTCGAGCAAAAAGAAAGCTCTAGCTAAGGAAGTAACGGAAGCTGTGGTTCGTAACACTGGAGCACCCTCAATCTGCTGTTCATGTCATCATCAACGATATGCCTGAAGGAACTTATTTCCCACAAGGTGAAATGCGCACTAAATAAAGCTTAAGCAATCTGCTTAGGCTTTTCTTTATAAGTGGCATTCGTTGAATAAAAAGCTATATTTTGTTACAATTTTAAGTGATATTTATATATAAATTGTAAAAAGGAAATGAAATGATTACACGTGAATTTGATACCATCGCAGCAATCTCGACACCGCTTGGTGAAGGGGCTATTGGGATTGTCCGTTTAAGCGGAACGGATAGTTTTACTATCGCCCAGAAAATTTTTAAAGGCAAAGATTTGAGCAAGGTTGCTAGCCATACACTTAACTACGGCCACATCGTTGACCCACAGACAGGTAAGGTCATGGACGAGGTCATGGTTGGGGTTATGAAGTCCCCAAAGACCTTTACTCGTGAAGATATTATTGAGATTAACACTCATGGTGGAATTGCAGTAACTAATGAAATCCTGCAATTGACTATCCGTGAAGGGGCTCGCATGGCAGAACCTGGAGAATTTACCAAGCGTGCCTTCCTCAATGGTCGTGTAGACTTGACTCAGGCTGAGGCAGTGATGGATATCATCCGTGCTAAGACTGACAAGGCTATGAATATAGCAGTTAAACAACTAGACGGTTCATTGTCTGAACTCATTAACAATACTCGTCAGGAAATTCTCAATACCTTGGCTCAGGTTGAGGTTAATATCGATTACCCTGAGTATGACGATGTGGAAGAAGCCACTACTGCTGTTGTTCGTGAAAAAACCTTGGAATTTGAACAATTATTAACCAATCTCCTTAAAAAAACAGCACGTCGTGGGAAAATTCTCCGTGAAGGGAATTTCAACAGCCATCATTGGTCGTCCCAAACGTTGGGAAAATCAAGCCTTCTCAACAACCTCCTGCGTGAAGATAAAGGCCATTGTAACCGATATTGCAGGGTACTACTCGAGATGTCATCGAAGAATACGTTAATATCAACGGTGTCCCACTTAAATTGATTGATACTGCTGGTATTCGTGAAACAGATGATATCGTCGAACAAATCGGTGTTGAGCGCTCCAAAAAAGCCCTCAAGGAAGCTGACTTGGTTCTACTTGTCTTAAACGCCAGCGAACCTCTAACTGCCCAAGACCGACAACTTCTTGAAATCAGCCAAGACACCAACCGTATCATCCTACTTAACAAAACTGACCTGCCAGAAGCGATTGAAACTGCTGAACTTCCAGAAGATGTCATCCGTATTTCAGTCCTTAAAAATCAAAACATTGATAAGATTGAAGAACGGATTAACAACCTCTTCTTTGAAAATGCTGGCTTTGGTCGAACAAGATGCTACTTACTTGTCCAAATGCCCGTCATATTTCATTAATTGAAAAGGCAGTCGAAAGCTTACAAGCAGTTAACGAAGGTCTTGAACTAGGGAATGCCAGTTGATTTGCTTCAAGTTGATTTGACACGTACTTGGGAAATCCTCGGAGAAATCACTGGTGATGCTGCTCCAGATGAACTCATTACACAGTTGTTTAGCCAATTTTGTCTGGGTAAATAAGAAAAAAACTAGGTCAAAAAAATACTAGTCACCTAAAAAGAGGTTGGGACAAAAAGATCCCGACCTCACTTTTTATTATCAATCATAATTTGACGCGGTAGCTGATTGAACTTTTTGTTCGTCTTTTAGACTCCAAAAAGCTCCTAATCATCCTCGCGGGGCTGGGACTACGAAATCAAGACTTTGTCTATCGATTTCTGTCCCACCGCCTTTTCTTTCACCTTCTAAGTTATATCCTACCTTAGCAGAAATCTGAAACAAACCTTATACTCAATGAAAATCAAAGAGCAAACTAGGAAACTAGCCGCAGGCTGTACTTGAGTACGCCAAGGCGACGTTGACGCAGTTTGAATTTGATTTTCGAAGAGTATTACCAGTTCTTTTCTATTTTCACTTAGTCTTTAGGTAATTTGCCAGCTTTTTCAAGCATTTTTTTGATTAAATAAGGCATCTTGACATTTTCACGACCTTTTTTCTCAATTAATTTTTTAACAAATTCTGGCATTTGTAAGTCTTGTGATTCATCTAAAATATTCTTAGTTTCATCCGAAGGGACTAATTCATCAAAGGTTTCTTCTTCTGGGAGGAATTCTCTAAATTCTTTATGTTCGTTAGCTCGGACAATATTGACCAAGGCATCAATCAAACGAGAATCTGTATTTGGCATTGGTGGACGATGGTAGTTCACCTCCAATTCCTGACACAAGTCATGACATTCCACATCGTTGTCAAACAAGACTTCAATATGCTCACTGATAAAACTAATAGGTACAAAAATATAATGCTCTGGATGTTCTTCCTGTTCTCTAAGATACTCCAGACATCTGGTTTAATCCAAGGAATACCAATATCACTTTCGCTCTGCCAAGTGTTGGTATATTGCTCTGGTTTCAAGCCTAATTTCTCAGCAATTAACTTACTATTTTCGAAAAAAATCTGGTCGATATAGGGATCACCAAAATCCAAGGCAAAAATGGGCACACTGTGGGCAGAAAAGATGACTTTAAAGCTATCCTGTTTCACCTTTTCTTTTAAAATCTTATCAATTTCATCTGTCCAATAGTTTAATAGTGCTTCTTCTTGATACCAGTCCTTAATAACTAAAAACTGAATTTGTTTACTTTCCAGAAACTTTTCGTACCCCATGACAGAGTAAAAGGAATAGTGTGGCTCCAAAATCAAGCAAATACACTTTTCAATTCCATCTGCTTCCATTTGCCGAATCACATCTGGAATAAAAGGGGTTGAAAATTTATTGGCAAAATAGACACTATATTCATTTCCCAATCTAGCTTCTACTAAGGCAACTTCTTCACGGGTAATTTTTTGAAGTGGGGTTCCTCCAATTCGAACATAATTATCATAAAGTGTTTGAATCTCGTGATCTTGAGGTCGAACTCCACGACGAATATTGGTAAAAAAGTCGGCTACTCCTTCAAAGGTAATCTCTTCTGGGTGAACCAAATGTCATCATTAAAAATTGCTTTTTTTCATCTCTGCATCCTTGTGATATTTTTTTATCTTTTTATTGTATCACTAAAGCAGCCATAAGTAAACGCTAACATAAGGATGTTTACCTCCTTCTGACTTTTTGTTTTTCTCTTCTTTCTATGATACAATGGTTTTAAAAAGAAGGAAAAAAAGGAGTTATGATGAAATATCCAACATTGTTGGAGCGTTTTTTTGACTTATGTCAAAGTCAATACTCGTTCTGACGAACATTCAACCACTACACCAAGTACCCAAAGTCAAGTAGACTTCTGCAACCAATGTCCTCATCCCTGAGATGAAACGTGTTGGTTTGCAAAATGTCTACTATCTACCAAACGGTTTTGCTATCGGTACTCTTCCAGCCAACGACCCAAGTTTGACTCGTAAGATCGGTTTTATCTCCCACATGGATACAGCTGATTTTAATGCTGAAGGTGTCAATCCACAAGTTATTGAAAACTACGACGGTGGAGTTATCGAGCTTGGGAATTCTGGTTTCAAACTTGATCCAGCAGATTTTAAGAGCTTAGAGAAATATCCTGGGCAAACCTTGATAACTACTGATGGAACTACTTTGCTCGGGGCTGATGACAAATCTGGTATCGCTGAAATCATGACAGCTATTGAGTACTTGAACGCTCATCCTGAAATTAAGCACTGTGAAATTCGTGTTGGCTTTGGACCTGATGAAGAGATTGGTGTCGGTGCCAATAAATTTGATGCAGAGGATTTCAATGTTGACTTTGCTTATACAGTTGACGGTGGACCTCTTGGTGAACTTCAGTACGAAACCTTCTCTGCCGCGGGTGCGGAACTTCACTTCCAAGGTCGTAATGTTCACCCAGGAACAGCCAAAGCACAAATGGTTAACGCTCTTCAGTTGGCAATTGACTTCCACAATCAACTTCCAGCAAGCGACAGACCTGAGTTGACTGAGGGTTACCAAGGTTTCTACCATATCATGGATGTCACTGGTACTGTTGAGGAAGCGCGTGCTAGCTACATCATTCGTGACTTTCGAAAAAGAAAACCTTTGAAGCGCGTAAAGCTGCTATGCAAGCTATCGCTGATAAGATGAACCAAGAACTTGGTAGTGATCGTGTTACTTTAACATTGACAGACCAGTACTACAACATGAAAGAAGTCATTGAAAAGGATATGACACCAGTAACCATTGCCAAAGCAGTTATGGAAGACCTTGGTATCACACCAATTATCGAACCGATTCGTGGAGGAACAGACGGTTCTAAAATTTCCTTTATGGGAATTCCTACGCCAAATATCTTCGCTGGTGGTGAAAACATGCACGGTCGTTTTGAATACGTTAGTCTACAAACAATGGAACGTGCTGTTGACACTATTATTGGGATTGTAGCTTATAAAGACTAAAGAGATCGGGAAAAAATTCCCGACCTCTTTTTTATCAGCAGCCAACTTTTAACACGGTAGCTGTCTGAACTTTTTATTATTCTGCTACTTTTTCTCTTGTTTCTGGAGAGCTAGTTGCAGGAGTTAAGTTTGACTCAGCTTGTTTATCGTTTGTTTCTTTATTGGCTGTTTCTGTGCTAGCTTCAGCTGGCTTGACTTTGGATTGAAATTCCTGGTTTAACAAAACGATTTCTTGAGCAAGAGCTAAAAGAGCTTGCTTGTCTTTGCTTGCTGCACTAAGCTTATCAAATAAGGCGTCCACTTTTTCAAAGTCAGCATCAGAACCATTATTCATTTCTAAATAAGTATGAAGGGCAATGACACCATTATAAAGTTTTTGGTAGAGAACTAAAACCTCTGGGTCTTGTTTGACATTCTCACGTTCATTCTGAATGGTTAGTGAAATACGTTTCAGAAGATCTTGGACTTGCGTATTTAATTCATCAAGGTCTGCGTCATCTTTATCTAGAGCAGCTTTCAGATTTTTAACTTCGTCAGCAAGTGAAGCTTTAACTCCCTCTTCTTTGACTTGAGCCACTAATTTTTCAGCTTTTATTAAGAGTTCTTCTACTTGACCTTTTCGAACATGATTGCTTTGTTCCTCAGGCTTAATATCATCAAATAAACCTTTCAAGAACTCATAAACTGCAGTTTTAGCACTATGACCATCAACTTTTTCTCTATCTAAGATTGTTTCAGAAGGCTTACTTGCAACTGGTTCACTTTTCAGTGCTTCTTCAACTTCTAGTTTTGTTTGATAGATTTCAGGGAAAAGTTGATTTAAGTCAGTCGCCTTAAGGAAGGATTGTGACTGATAAAGTGTCCAAGTTAAGTTGGCAACTTTATTACGGAGATTGTCATTTAAGCGTCCATCAGAAAGATTTTGATAGAAATACTTGATGTATTCGACTGTCGTAACACCAGTACGATCATTAAAATCTTGCAGAGCTTGTAGTTTAGCTTCAACTGCATCTAAACCAGCCTCATCTTGAGCCAATTTATTTTCTTGGAGTTGAGCTCAAAGAGATCCTTTTTAGGAAGTCCATAAGCATCCGTATCCAAGGTATTAATCTTATCTACTAAAGCTTGATATTTTTTTGTCTAAATGGACTGATTTCTGTTGGTTTTTACACTAGAGTCAACGTGGATATACTGCTTGTCAAAGAGATCTAAAGCAGCCAGATAACCAGCTGTTGAGTTGGTTGAGAGCTTCTTCATATTTTCAGAGAATTGTCCCAAAGGCAAGCTCAATTTGTCTTTGTAAAATTGGTTTATCTTTATAGACTTCACGACTTTCTGCTAGAAGTTGATCAACCTTATTTTGAACAGTAGCTTTCATCAAAAGGCTCCTGGTTGGTAGTTAGATTGCAAGGCAGGAATCTTATGTTTCAAAGCCACTTCATAGCCTTTAGTTTGTACTTTGATGTAGTGATTATGATCACCGTGAGGAATGACAAAGCTACCATTTTCAACCTGCAAACTATAAGGAGAAACGCCATCACGTAAAGCAGTTGTATAGAGTTCGTTTAGGAAATCAAGCTCTGCATCACCTGTTTGGAGAGGAATACGAACGTGTTCCTTTCGAACTGCATAAGGGTGAATGTGAGTTGGGTCATAAGCCTGGTCTGGATTTCCAAATACAAAGAATCCATTTGAAATTCGGATCGCTTCAAGCGGAACACCATAAGTTTTAGAGATATAAGCTATCTTTTCTTCATCGCTGGCGTCTCGAGAGAAACTTTCTACAGTCTTGGCAAGAGGTTTTACAGGCTCTGCCTGATGGTGCCCATGCAAATGCTCTTGCGCTGCCTTAATCTGTTCTGCTGATAAATCTTTTTTAAAGAAATAGTGAGCATGGTCTCCATGTGAAACCACAAAACCTTGCTCATCCTCACTGATCACTCGCTCAGCTGCAAAGCCATGATCATGTTCATCTTCATGGTGCTCCTGTTTCGCTTCATTCTCTTTATGTGTATTATGATTATCTTTTGGAACTTCTGTTTGGACATGCCCATGCAAATGCTCTTGTGCTGCCTTAATCTGTTCTGCTGATAAATCTTTTTTAAAGAAATAGTGGGCATGGTCTCCATGTGAAACTACAAAACCTTGCTCATCTTCTCTAATCACACGCTCAGCTGCAAAGCCATGATCATGTTCATCTTCATGATGGGTGTTATGAGTTACATTTTCATGGTCACGCTGAACTGTTGGTTTATTTTGATTTTCTAACGGTTTTGTTGGTGTTAGAACACCTCCAAGTGGTATCAAACGAGCAATTTTTTGCTCCAAAGCAGACATACTACTATAAGGAATGAAATGGTAGTGATTTCCGTGTGGAATCGCAACTCCTGATGGTGTACGACTAGTAATTTTAGCTGGGTCAAATACCAAACCATCAGATTCTTGATAGCGTTGACTAACTGGTAAAGCATATAACTGAGCGAGAAGACTTTTGGAGGCTATCCTCTTGATCTACTGGGATGCTTGTTGCTGGGCTATCGGCTTGAGAACTTGGTGTAACACTTGGATTTGGTTTATAATCCGTTAGACTTGGTTGACTTCCTCTTCCAGCTAGATAGGCTTGAGCTGCTGCTAATTCACTTGAAGACAAGGCGCTCTTTGGAACGTAGTGATAATGCCCACCATGAGGAACGATATAGGCATCACCTGTATCTTCTATGATATCTGCAGCATTAAAGACATAACCATCATCTGTTGTATATCTACCTTGTGCTCTGGCAACAAGAACTTCTTTACTTGCACTGCCACTATCTGATGTATGTTCTTGTTTTTGTTGCTCGATTTGCTCTTTGGTACGAACATTATCAGCATGGCTTACATCTTTTAGATAGACATAGTATTTGCCATCTACTTTGATGATATAGCCACCTTTAATCTCATTGACAATATCTTGATCACGCAACTGGTAGTTCGGATCTTTCATGACCAGTTCTTCACTAAAGATAGCATCATAAGGCACTTTACCATTATAGTAATGGAAGTGGTCGCCGTGGGAAGTCACATAACCTTGATCAGTGATCTTGGTAACAATCTGTTCAGCTTCTATGCCTTCCTTCTTGCTAACTTGGTCTGGTGTCAGAGTTTCATTCTTTTTAGCTTCAGACTCTTTACCATCAACGTAGGATACACGGTTGTCATCTGTTTTCTCAGGTGCTTGATGTTGATTTAAAGCATAAGCACAGACACTTAAGGCAAGGACCACTGCAGATCCCGCTAGATATTTTTTATTAATCTTCATAATCTCCTCATTTCAATTCTTCAGCTAAGATAGCCATATTTTCTTCTAGATTTTCTAAGTAGGACTTGTCATTTTGTGGGTCTGCCTCTAAAGGATTGAGGGTTTTAAGACTCACACCTGTTGATTTGACAAGTGTGTCCGCTACCTTAGATGATGCATTGCTCTCTGTAAAGATGGTTTTGACCTTATAAGTCTTTACAAATTCCTGGATTTCAGTCAATTGTCTTGGGCTTGGTTCTTGATCAGGAGATATTCCTGCAATCCCAAGCTGATTTAGTCCAAATCGTTTTGCCAAATATGAAAAAGCTGTGTGTTGGGTCACAAATGTCTTTTGATTATCCTTTTCAAAGATGGGGTGGTATTTCTTTGTCAAATCATGAGCTTTAGCACTAAAACTTTGTGCGTTTTTCTGATAGGTATCCTTGTTAGCACTGTCTAATTCTGATAACTTATCAGCAATTATCTGTGCTTCTTCAGCAACTTTTTCAGGATCTAACCAAGTATGAGGATCATACAAGGTTTTCTCATCAATCCCATCTCCTGCCTGCATATCTTCTAAGCCAGGCACGCGCTCCAAGGTCATACCTTCTGATGCTTCTAAGACCTTTACCTTGGATTTTTGCAGGCTTGGATCTAAACTTCCCGCCCATGACTCTAGTGTATGAGAATGATAGACAAAAACATCGGCATCATAGATGGCTGCAATATCATTTGCAGAAGGTTCAAAGGAATGGATACCAGAACTAGACTGAATCATCCGAACATCATTCAAGTCACCAGATACTTCCTTGACCATGGCATAGATAGGATAAAAACTGGTCACAATTTTCATCCCTTTAGTTTCATCACTCTTGTCTTGACTGGTCTTCTGTCCACAAGCACCTAAAACGAGAGCAAGGAAGGCAAGCATGAGCCATAGGATACTTCTTTTTTTCATAACAACTCCTTAACTAGTATTTAACCATTTAATTAACTAGTAAATAGTTTAACTTTTTTTATTTAATATGTCAAGATTTTTAGTCGTCAAAAATAAAATCATTGTTTTAGAACTTCTTGATTCAATTTTTAAGACAGCAAATTTCAGTTTTTTAATAAAGAAAAGGACATTATTCAATCAAAAAATCGAACAATATCCTTTCGAGTAGATTATAATTAATAAAAATATTTTAAGGTTTTACTTGTTTTAGTGTCTTAATGTCATACATCACTAATTCACCATTTTTATTGTAAAACTGAACACCTTCTGGCTGAAAAATTAGAAACTTAGGATCGATTTGTGCAATTTTTGCTAACTTTTCTATATGTTCATTTAAAGTTACTTTATCCAATCCGTAGTCTGGTAAATCATCGTCACTTTCTTCTTTGGAGTTTTCTTTATCTTCAACCTTGTTTTCTGAAGGAATTTCGTTGGTTGTACCAGTCTCATTTACGCCTATATTATTCTTCGGTTGCTCCTCAGTTTTATCTACAACAGTCTTATTTTTATCAATATTTTTAAGATTGTTTGAATCAGGTTTTAATTCTTTATTAGGATGTGTAGACGTTTCAGTTTTGGATTCTTTTTCTTTTATTCTTTTTGCTATTAAGTCTTGTGCTTGTTTCCATTCTACTTCTGACAAGTCGGATTTAGTGATACTTCTCAATGAACCACCTCCTGCTCTTGGAATACTAAATGATTTGTCTTCCCATACAAAGGTTTCTTTTGCCAACACATCTTTCGGATCAAAAATATAACCATCTGGAGTTGCAAATCGACCTTCTGCAAGAGCTTTCTGAACTTCTTCAGCAGAATGGATAATTTGCCAGTTCTGCATTCCAGGACGTTTTTCAAGAGGAGTTACATTAGCAATAACAGATCCAGCATCATCATGACCTGGTTTTGACCAAACTTCAGGACGCACATCAGGATGTTGCATTACATATTTTATAGTTGCTATTTGCTCACTATTTAACCAAGAATAAGGTACGACGTGAATGTGATCGATATGAGGAATAATGAAAGAAGTTCCAGTATCATAGGTAGTATTGGCTGCATGCATAGGCAAGCTAGATACATCAACAGCTAATCTTGATTTAATTTCTGTTTCTACAATATCATAACGATAATTATCTTTATCTTTAAGCATTAGTTCCTGCTCAGAAAAAAAGCTATTTGAGTAAGATCGAGTTCTTCACGTGAATAAAAATAATCTTTTACCATCTTCATTAATTATATAACCAACTTTACTATTTCTAGAAATTTTTATTAGTTACTTTTTTTATAATCAAACTTTTGGTCTTTCCTTCTCATCTGAGTGAACTAAAGAAACGATGTCATCTGGAGTTTTACCAGTTTCTTGAATCCATTTAGCAACTTCATCCAATTCGAATTGTTCTAATTCACCATATCCCATATAATGGAAATGATCTCCGTGTTTGGCAATAACACCTGATTTATCAACAGAATCGATGGAATCTTTGGTAAATATATATCCATCGCTCGTATCATAAGGTTTGCCATCTAAACCTTTTCCATAAGCTTTGATTGGTTGTCCTAAGAACTTATGAACTACTTCTTTTGATGCTAAAGGTTTAATATCTGTAACAATTTCGTTTAATCCATTTTGCCCTTTTAACGGAATCATTCTTGCAATCTTCTGCTCTAAATCAGACATTTGTGAATAAGGGATAAAGTGATAATGGTCTCCATGGGGCACTGCTACACCGTTAGCTGTACGTTTGATGATTTGTGCCGGATCAAAGACTAGACCATCCGATTCCACATGGCGTTCTGATAAAGGTTTTGCATACAATTCACTTAAAAGTGTTGAAATGTCTTCCCCTTGATTTTGATGATAAGTTGGGGTGACAGTCAGATTAGGAGTCTCTGTCAGACTTGGTTGAGCTGGTTTAACATTGTTACTACTTGGTTTACTTGAACTTGTAGAAGAATGAGAACCCTGTTTACCATTCCAATAAGCTTGGGCTGCAGCTAATTCTCCTGCTGACAAATCACTCTTAGGTATATAGTGGAAATGATTGCCATGCGGTACAACAAAAGCGTCACCTGTATCTTCAATCACATCTGTCGGACTAAAGACATACCCATCATCCGTTGTATAGGCTCCTCCAGTTCCTCGATTCGGTGCCGGCGTATTGAGATTAAAGTTTGGTTTAATGGTTGAACTTGGTTTCTCAGAACTGCTTGGTTTCGGATTATCAGCATGACTTTGAATTGGCTGACCTCCAATTGGCAGATTTCGAGCCAATTTTTCTTCCAAAGCAGACATTTGCGAATATGGAATGAAATGGAAATGATCCCCGTGAGGAACTGCCACACCATTTGCAGTACGTTTTGTAATCTGTGCTGGGTCAAATACTAATCCATCAGACTCCACATGACGTTGGCTAAGTGGCAAAGCGTACAATTCTTGAAGGAGACTAGCTAAATCCTCATTTTGGCTCTCCGGAGCTGTTGCAGGATTTTGAGGAGTTTCAGATTGACTCCTTCTCACACTAGATCTTGTTTCAGTTCTGCTTGAACGATATTCAACGGTACTTAATTGGCCACCTTTCCAGATAAGAAGGCTTGGGCAGCAGCTAATTCACTTGCAGACAAATCACTCTTCGGAATATAGTGGAAGTGATCGCCATGAGGAACGATATAGGCATCACCTGTATCTTCTATGATATCAGAGGCATTAAAGATATACCCATCATCCGTTGTATAGCGTCCTTGAGCTCTGGCTGCAACTACTGCTTGATCGTTAGAACCACCCCCGTGATTACTACTATGTTCCTGCTTCTGATGTTTAATCTCTTCTTTTGTACGAATATTGTCCGCATGAGCCGCATCCTTAAGGTAAACATAGTATTTCCCGTCTACCTTTATCACATAGCCACCCTTGATTTCATTGACAATGTCTGAATCCTTCAACTGATAATTCGGATCCTTCATCAAGAGTTCCTCGCTAATAATAGCATCATAAGGAACCTTGCCATTAAAGTAATGATAATGGTCCCCATGTGAAGTCACGTAACCTTGATCGGTAATCTTAACGACAATTTGTTCAGCATTAATACCTTCTCGCTGACTAACTTCATCAGGCGTCAGATTTTCAGTCTTAGTACTAGCCTGATTCCCTTCTATATAAGCCACACGATTAGGCTCTTTGCTAGTCTGTACCGCTTGGAAACGCCCCAATTCATAACTGGAAAGGCTTAATGCTAAAAGAGCTACCGAACCAAGAACATATTTTTTATTGATTTTCATCTAAACACACTTCCTATTTCATTTATTTGTTAAATAAAGAACTACACTTTTTCCTAAAGAACTTCCTTAACTGGTTAAGTATATAACTGAAAACGAAATCATTTTTAAAACCCCTCCTTCTATTTTCTATTTATCTAACAAGATTTGAGCGAGTGAGTTAGTTCTCTATATAATTAACTGGTTATTTAACTAGTTAAGATTTTACTCCTATCACATAAATCTGTCAAGAATTTTTTTGACTTTCAGGTAAAATCTAGATAAAAAAGAGGAATATCCCCTAGTATGAGATAGATTCCTCTTTATAATATTTTAGTGTTGAAATGGCATAAATCCGAAACAAAGGAAATGTTATCCTTATCTTCTGCGTTGACAAAATTTAAAAATAGCTTTTGAAATTCTTCAAATTCATAGTCTGAATGACAAATCCACTCCTTACCCGTCGAGACATACCATTTTCCAAGACTTGCAAGTTGCTCCTTGGTCAAGGATGGTACATGAGAGCAATGTTCAAAGTTAATAATATAAACTTTTTCATAGATTGATTTGATAAAATCTTTGAGCATAAACTTTCCTCGCTTAAATTCTATACCTAATAACTAGTTGTA
>BNJS01001877.1_pt1 | contig 22015 bp, 36 predicted proteins | sample 8540461 | NCBI WGS metagenome assembly BNJS01 (sample SAMD00202454, study PRJDB9452) | human saliva metagenome | isolation source: human saliva | place: Japan | reverse complement strand
ATTAAATATTGCTTAAGCGAAATCAGTCGTGGGTTTGACAAAAATGCGCAACGAAATTAGTTAGTGAGTCAATCATATATAATAAGGATATCTATGTCATCGCAGTTGGTGACTAAGATATCCTTTTTAGATAGATTGAAGTATAGTGGCACTATATAATTGATCGGGGGTCAAATTTTGACCTCATACAACTTGGGGGATATCCTATAAAATCTCACGGGTACGCTATTTATAATAAAACTCCTATGTTAGAATTCAGTCTTGCAAGTGATTGAAATTAAATATAGGAGGTGCTAAATAGCTATAATGGTTTTATCATATCTACACTTAATGTAAGTGACGATATGATTTTCGATTGACACATTACACACCTTAATAAAACTAAGTGATACTTACCCTACCTCGTCCCTGTTGTGGTGGCTATACAAAAATAAAGGACTATTCTTTGTATAGCTATAACCATCTTGATATCGTGGTATACCATATTCTTTTTGCAAAAGTATTTTCACTAGATTTTTGTAAGTTTAATTATCAAAGAAGACTATTAGATATTATTCTCTCCACTGGTTTATAAAATTAATTATGTCTTGTTCGATTTTTGCATTTCTGTTCTTTACTAAGGCCCTCGGATCGCTTTTTATAAATTAAATCAATTTTGCTATAGTCGAGTTCTGAGGCTTCTCCCTCAAAGTAATGTGGTGGGACTTGATAAAATTTTGGCTAATTTATTTAACCATTTTTGTATTATTGATTTTACCTGAATTTTCTATTTCAATATATTTGTCATATGGTATATTGGTGTCACCTGAAACATCTTTCAACATCAAAGTGAATGTACTTCCCTAATTGCTCGTATTCTTTTTAGCAATTCAGTTGGTGTATCTCGAAATGATTTCCAAGTTAATATTTCCTGTATTGTCTTGAATAACTCTTTATTTTTTTATGACAACTAGTAGTAAATGATTCTTCACTCTAGTAATCGCTTGAAATAATCCATTCTCCAGCAAGATACCTGTAACATTCAATAGGTACTGATGATTTTACCGTCTACATTATAAGTTATTCTATGGAGTCAGAGGCAGTAAAACCTTATCAAACTCTCTTCCTATAACCGTAAAACCATCTAAAGAGTTTCTCATGAAAATTTGGGTAATTTTTGTTTTGCCCATTATTATTCCACGCTCTTTTTTCAGGCATCTCTATAGAAATATAGTTCTCATTATCTATACAAGACTGAATAAAATTCATGCATCGTATTCGTGTTTCAAAAATAAACAGCATTAACCTTTTGGAAAATCTAATACACGTAAATTCTGTTCTTTTGTATTGAAAATTTTCTAATGAAAAGTAGAAAGTTCTATATCGGTTCTTACACGTTCTGTCAGACAGTCAACATACTCAACTGAGTCTTTTATATTTTCATCGCTCAAAATACCCTGAATATCTAAGGTATTTTTCCTCTGGACGCAGTGTTTGTCATATTGTCAACCGACAAAGATCAATTTTTTTATTTCCCCAGAATTTGACCCTGCCTGCTAATTTATCCCATTGTTCATAGTTTTAATCTTTGACTTTCATCAATAATAACAATTTCATAATGTACAGTATCGCTAGAAGTTTCTCGAATATCAATAAATTGAAAACGAGATGCTCGATTAATTTTTCTGGATAGTATTGAATTATAAATTGCTGAGCAAAAACTAAACAAAATGCCGCTATTAGAAAGCTCCTTAGCAACATCAAATAATATTAACGATTTCCCTGTACCTGCAGCACCTTTAAGACCAATATAGCTTTTTGATGATTCAATTATCTTTTCTCTTTGCTTGTTCCCTGCTCATTATTTAAAAATATTGGTTATTGAAAAATCTCTCAGGTTCTGAATAAGGTGAAATAATGAATGAGAGTCAATCAAGCTTTCCAAGTAATTATATTCAATGAAAAATCACATGGTATCTCTTCAAACAATTGTTTAAAAGAAATGCTTGAATAAGTTCCTCAGTATCCTTCATCAAATGTATACAGTTCTTCTGTTTCCGTGATAAATGTATAAAGTGATACTTCCTTTATCTGAAGAAATTGAACTTTAATAAGTAGAATGCCTTTTTAGTTGTCTAAGAATTTTCATCTTCGGGGAATCTGTGTACTCTTTAGCTCAATATTGATAATCTTTTGCTTAGAAAATCTCAACATGTCAAATTCTTCAGACACAACGCCTGTGTACTTAATACCTAAAAATATCCGGAAAATGCCCCATCGTATGCAATTAGATTCTAGTTCTCTAAACTGCAAATATTTTATTTATCGCATTGATTTCAGTATCATTTAACTTCTTCAATATGATTTATTTTTCTTGTAATATTGAAAGACCTCACTGTCAGTTTGACTTTCAATAAGACACTAAATTAATGACACCAGATTTCATATAGCTAAAATATCTCCATTATTTCTGATTTTGAGAATCTTTTTAAGTGTTTTTGAGAGAATCTGTATGCTTGAGATACCAAAACACTACAATATTGGTAATTCTATTCTTTCTTTTAACTTCTTATACATATCAAATAATCGTGCAACTGTTTCATTTCTCCGTTAACGCGTGTTCTATTCTCATTCACAACCTTTGTCACTACCATAAGCTTCCATAACGGCTTTATCATTAGCCCGGTGAGCACGCCTAAGTTCGACGAGGCATGGTTAACTCATCATAGAGATCAGCTAATGAACTATCAGGATATAGTGTGCGTGCATCAAGAATAGCTTGAGCTGTAGCCTAGAAATTTTCTCTTTTTGAGTTTCTGTTACTTCTGGCCAAGGAAAAATTATTATAAACTATCTTAGCTGAATAGCGATAATCTGATTTAAGACGACCAGCAACCGTACGCATCCATGCCATATGGACATTGGAGGTTAGAATACCAAAATCATACAGAGTAGCATCAGGTACTATTTGTACTGCATCACTTGCTAAGTCATCAGCATCCATAAAGCCCATTGGTATATATCTTCTATTCTCTGAAGAAACTCTTGGAACAAGTAAATAAGCACCTTCTGGTTTGTCTATTTTCTTCCAAATAGGTAAGGTATATCTACTAATTTCTTTGTTGATTCTCGTTTAGAACTAGATCGATTTTCCTGTACATTTTAACAGCTTCAGCAATCGGTGGGATTTTCCTCCATTCTGAAGGTGATGTTGATATAACCATAACGCCCAACGTATTTTATTATTAATAAATTCTTGTGCCCCATATATTCTTTTGAAAAATTTTTCTGATTCAGGGTATCTTCGAACAATATTATTTTTCTTCATCAGAATAGTTACTAAAAACCCACCGTCATTAGGCATGCTTCGAATACCATTTTATTTACATTCGATATAGGCTGAGTACTATTTTCAATAAATACATTAGGAGCATCAACTAAATAACCATTAATATTATCAACCTTATTAGCTTGGTTAGACGTATCGAAAAAGTATGTCATTATTATGATTGCTAAATCCTATGATAACGCAATATACGGCAGCTTTTGTTTTGCTTCACTCGTCCACTGGAATGTTTGATAAGCGAAATTTATTTTGATATCAAATTCTTCTATAAGTATTTTCCAAAGGGATAGAAGCTTGTTCCCTTTGTGTAATAGAATTGGTGGATACGAGAGCTGCTTCTATAGAACTATCTTTCATAATTTTTGCACAATTAATATACCAGCCGCATACAAAATCAAGATTCCCCACACCATTATGTCCATCAAAAACTGATAATAGACTATTCTTTTGTTCTTTACTCATTAGTCTAGCGCCAATAAAAAGGCGGATTCCCAATAATATAGCTAAGTTTGTCCTTAGGTACTACTATCTTCCAGTCAATTTCTAAAGCATTTCCTTCAACAATATTGGTGTATGATTTAAGTGGCAAGAAGTCAATATTTGAGAATACAATATCTTTGGTTTCTTCTAACATTTGGCTTTCTGCAATCCAAAGAGCAGTTTTAGCAACAGATGCTGCAAAGTCATTAATCTCGATACCATAGAATTGATTTAATTTAACTTTAACAAGATCTTGTCCAACATCTAATGCTACTGCATCCCCCATATAAAGCTTAATTGCCTCATTTTCTAGTCGTCCAGAGATATGTAAGTTTCTGTTAGGAAGTTCCCTGAGCCACAAAGCTGGATCAAAGAATGTAAGACTAGAGGTTTTTCTTGAAACTGTTTGGCTTTTTGTTCAATTATTTTATATTGCTTAAACTGACGAATCTTATTCAACTCAACTTTCAAATCATCTAGGAAAAGAGGATCAATAACTTTATGGATATTTTCTGATAGAAGTGTAGTGCATTCCACCACTTCGGCGTGTTTCTGGGTTTAGTGTTGATTCAAATACCGCACCAAAAATTGTTGGGCTTATATTTGACCAGTCAAAACTAGAAGAAGCATGTCTAAAAATCAATTTGCGCAGGTCATCTGTAAAGTTCGGAATTTCTATATTATTTTCGGCAAACATTCCCCATTGACGTATGGAAATGCAAGAGTGCTTTATCTAAGTATGGATCACGATTTTTCAATTGGAGTATCTAAGATAGAAAATAGATCAATCAAGCCTCGACGAAAATCATGACTATTAAAGCGAACGAGATAATCATGGAACATCATCTTATGTCCAAATATTCCAGCATCCTCTGCATATAAGCAAAAAACTAAACGTACAACAAGTTGATTAATTGCATGAAGGCTTTCAGGACTATCAGGATTAATATACTGCTTGAGAAGACTTTTCATAAATTTCTCCAACAATCTCTCCAGCTCAATTGAGAACCTTCATTTCGTTCAACATGTTCTATTAGTCTTGTCAATCAAAATTCTAAACGATAAGCTTCTTTATCTAAATCGGTAAGCTTTAATGACTTTAGGTTCACCATTTGGTTGTTCCATATCGTAAACAAAGAACTCTTTGAAATTACAGGTGACAATCCATCGTGGACGTCGAGAATAAGGTAAGTTAGCAGAATAACGTTTAGCTTGTTGAAACGGGGTAAGGAGAGTCCGTCAGATTGTTTTATAGCTTTTATTAAGGTCTTTATCAGAACCTATGTTCAATTAAAACTTTTGTCTTATCAATAAAGCCATCTATGAAACTAGTATGGTCAAACATTACTTTTATCTTCAAAAAGTTATATATTCGCTTGAGGTTTTCTATTTCATAAACAGATTGAAGTAGATCTAACCAAAAAGGCTGACTATCTTGCTTTTCGTTTCCTCTGTTTTCTGACGTTTAATAAATGCTTTAGCTTGTGTTCACGTAAATTATTCATTTTAGTTCTCCAGCCAGTATTTTGTTTTTGTTTATTTATTTTTGTTTAATTATTAGTAAACTCCGTAGTACATTTTTCAGTCATTCATTCAAAATCAATATGAGTATATCAAAATGATAATATAAAATCTATGAGAAGCAAAATATGGATTGAAGGAGATAGTGTAAAGCTGTATTAACTTTCAACCAGTAATGATTAATATTTGTGATATCAACTATTCACACTTCAACCACAATTTTATCAATATGATCAATATTGATTTCTTTTGACATTAGGATGAAACAGAACTATAATTTCTAACGGAAATGGGGTTTTCCAAGATCAAGAAATCTAAACCGCGGTAAGTGCTGATAACTCCTGTAACTTCTTTTTGTTACGGGTATCAGCATTTTATATATGGAGGTAGAGAGATGTTATTTGGTTTTGCGATGATGATTCTAGTTGGTGTCTTACTTGCAATGATGATGCGTAAGTTTGGTTTACCAAATCTATTGGGCTATCTACTAGCTGGCATCATATTAGGACCATTTGTATTCAATGTGATTGATACAACAACCTTTCAGATTTCGTCTGACATTCGTCAGATTGCATTAATGATTATTTTAATGCGTGCAGGTTTGAACTTACAGATATCAGATTTAAAGAAGGTTGGCTCATCTGCGTTACTGATGTGTTTTGTGCCAGCTAGCTTTGAAATTATAGGACTAATGATTCTAGCACCAATTTTTCTGCATTTAGATCTGTTGAATGCCGCATTACTTGGAACGGTATTAGCTGCAGTATCACCAGCTGTAGTAGTACCACTCATGTTAAAGCTAATTGATGAGGGGTATGGTACAAAAGAAGGGATTCCTCAACTTATCATGGCTGGTGCTTCGATGGATGATGTGTATGTGATTGTGTTATTTACATCATTACTGACACTTGCTAAGAGTGGGGAATTCAATGCATTATCCTTATTACGTATTCCAACATCAATCTTATTTGGAATTATTTGTGGAATTGTATTAGGATATGCGCTTTGTAAGTTATATCAATTGTTGAAGTTATCTACAGAGATTGAACTTGCAAGCATGTTTGCGATTGGGATGGTACTCATTACAATCGAAAGAATGATGGTGGGTGTTGTGGGATTCTCCGGGCTACTTGCAATTATGGCAATGACTGTCGCGATACGACATATTAATCCAGAGATGGCAGACAAAGTATTCTGCTATACTTGCAAAAGTTATGGCAGCCGGCTGAAATCTTCTTGTTTGCCTTAGTAGGCGCAAGTGTAAGAATTGATTATGCATTATCCTTTGGCCCAGTTGTTTTAGTAGTGATTATCTTGGCGCTACTATTCCGTATGCTTGGTGTATATCTGAGTATCATGCAAACAAAGTTCAATAGGAAGGAAAGGATATTCACGATGATTGCCTATATTCCAAAGGCAACGGTACAAGCAGCGATAGGAGGACTTGCATTAGAGGCAGGGCTTGCTAGTGGGGAGTTGATTCTGACAACTGCAGTTACCGCAATCTTAGTGACAGCACCACTTGGCGCAATCTTTATTTCATTTACTTACCGTAACTTTTTACAAAAAGCGTAGAGTCTTGTAGGAGTTTTAAAACAATTCTTGTTTTATTCTGTTTTTCGTCTTTACTTCTAGTTCCTATTTGTTATGATAGTAACGTGTTTTATAGTTTGGTAACGGATGTCTTTAGACAGGAAGGATGGAGCTATGGCTTTAGGTGTTGTGACTCTCCGAACAATAGAATATATTGTCGATGTTTCGACAAATACATTTTTAATGGCGGTTTTCTGCGCCCAAAAATGTGGAAAGAATACTTTTTGAATACAGTCTGTGGAGGAGTCTCCACAGATTTTTAGTTTTAACTGAAAACGGAGGAAGAAAAAGATGAGTAGCGATTTTAATGGGTAGTGACAGTGACTTTCGGTGTGATGTCAAAAGCAGTTTCAGTGTTAAAGGAATTTGAAATTCCAGTAGAAGTTCATGTATATTCTGCACATCGTACACCTGAGAAGGTAGCAGAGTTTGCCTCAAATGCGAAGGATAATGGCTTTGGTGTCATTATTGCAGGTGCTGGAATGGCAGCTGCTTTAGCAGGTGTAGTAGCAGGACATACAACGCTACCAGTTATCGGAGTTCCTCTAAAGTCCAATGTGTTAGAAGGTGTAGATGCGCTATTATCTACAGTTATGATGCCTAGTGGTATCCCAGTTGCGACAGTTGCGATTGATGGTTCCAAGAATGCAGCGTATTTAGCGGCACAAATCTTAGCTATCGGTGATGAAAAACTTGCAAAGAAAGTATTAGAAAATCGTCAGAAACAAAGCGCAGCAGTATTAGTGAAAGATCAAGAACTTCAAGAAAAAGTACAGGCATTATAAATATAGGAGAGAGAACATGCGGGATATGATCTCATGAGGAGTGTGGTGTTTTTGCATTTACGATAAAACATGGTGAGTGATGTAGTATCCGATACTTACTATGGTTTATTTGCCTTACAGCATCGTGGACAAGAAAGTTATGGTATTGCGGTCAATGACCGTGGGATTATCACAGCACATAAAGATGTGGGTTTAGTTCGTGAAGTCTTTGATCAACATGAATTAGATAAATTAGGAAAAAGGACAGATGGCGATTGAGTCATACCAGATATTCAACAGTTTTGGTACTGGTTAATCATACAAATGCACAACCATTGTTGGTTCGCCATATTAAAGGACAACTAGCATTGCACATAATGGAAATCTTACACCAACGCTGCTGAGCTACGTGAAGAACTAGAGCGCGTGCAATTTTCCATACACATGACTCTGAAATTATTTGTTATATCATCATACAAGAAAGATTAAAAGACCTCTTCGATTGAAGAAGCAATTGAGAAATGCAATGAATCGCATTGAAGGTGCATATAGCCTTGTTGTGATGTCACCTGAAAAGCTAATTGCAGTAAGAGATAAAAAGGGATTCCGTCCATTGGTGATGGGAAAAGACAAAGACGGAAGAATCGTATTTGCGTCTGAGACATGCGCATTTGCGACTGTAGGTGTGGATTATGTTCGTGATCTTGATGCGGGAGAAATTGTTGTAATCGATCATGATGGTATCGAGCATTCTATTCGGACACACTGTAAGGAAAAGCCTCATATGTGTGTATTTGAATATGTGTATTTTGCACGTAGTGATTCGATTCTCCAACATCAGCCAGTACATGAGGCTAGACGTAATGCAGGTCGTATTCTAGCTATAGAACACCCAGTAGATGCGGATGTTGTAATCGGTGTGCCTGACTCTGGATTGGATGCCGCACAAGGTTATGCGGAGGAATCTGGAATTCCTTATGGTATGGGCTTTATTAAGAATCGTTATATTGCACGTACATTTATCCAACCAACACAAGGACAGCGTGAAAATGCAGTCAATATGAAATTGCATGTTGTGTCCTCTGTTGTAAAGGGTAAGCGTGTCATCATGGTGGATGATTCAATTGTGCGAGGAACGACAAGTGCTCGTATTGTAAAACTATTGCGTGATGGAGGTGCTACAGAAGTACATGTACGTATCAACACCACCATTTATCTCACCATGTTATTTTGGAACAGATATTGATTCCAAACAGAACTCTGATTACAGTCAAAATGAACTTTAGAAGAAATATGTAAAATCTATGTGCAGATTCCTTAGGATATGTTAGCGTCGATGGTGTAAAAGATGGCATCGGATGCGGATTGTGATTTCTGTACAGGACGTTTTACAGAGAAGTATCCCCGCACCAATCCCTGCATATCTGAAAATCGACAAAATTTGAAAATGAAAATCGAAAAAGAAGGAGAGCAAACATGACGAAGAGTTATAGTGATGCGTACAAGGCTGCCGGTGTAGATGTAACTGCCGGATATCAAGCTAGCAGAACTGATGAAGAAACATGTATCTCGTACTACTACTATCAGGTGTATTAGACTCCATCGAGTGGTCGGTGCTATTTGCACCAGACATGACAGGCATGAAGAAACCAGTACTTGTATCGCGGCACAGATGGTAGTTGGTAACAAAACTAAAGCTATGCGATGTTATTAGACAAACATGATACAGTCGGTATCGATTGTGTTGCGATGTGTCGTCGATGAAAGTTGTATGTGCAGTGTAAGCTCAACCACTCTTCTTCTTAGACTATATTGCAGGCGGATAATCCTGAAAAGATAGCTGAGATTGTAAAGGGTGCTCGCAGATGGCTGCTGCTGAGAAAGTGGCTGTGCACCTATTGGTGGAGAGCTCAGAGATGCCAGTGATCTCTAGTCCAGAAGATGAATAATATCTTGCGGGCTTTACAGCTGCATCGTAGATGAAGAAAAGATACTTGACATAATGTGATGCAGTACGACCTATCCATTGCTCTAGCTTTAGTGGAGCACATCTCCAATGGTCTCTCTCTCTGTCTCGAGCTGTCTTTGACATTGACTGCAGCACCACATCACAAGATCACGCAGATGGCATTAGGAAAACCTAGGTGAAACTATCATTACCACCAACAAGACTATATGTAAAAGCCTGTAATGCATGTTTTAAAAGAAGTGAATGCTAAATCTACTGCACATATCACAGGTGGAGGGTTCTATGAAAAACCCGACCACGTGCATATACGAAACACCAGCAAGCATTACAGCGGCAGTCGCCATCTCGATCAAATCCTTTAAATCCTATTGCCAAGAAAAAGGAATCATTCCTGAATCACGACATGTTTCAATACCTTTCTCAACATGGGTATTGCATGGCAGTGATTGTATCAGAAGACGTTGAAAAGACAACATCAATCCTCAGCCAAGAACGATGTAGACGCATCACCAAATCGAGTCATGAAACGAGGAGCATGACCATCCGGTCGTCATCCACGAACGACACATCGCGGCACTTTGTTTTGCGTGGAGGCACAACCCACAAGCACCGATCGATGTAACAAGTGAAACGTACAACATGGTAAGATTAAACCAGTAATTTCATCAAAACCAGATGTCTATGCATTACAACGTGCTGAAAATGCAGGGATTAATCATTGCGTTATCGCAAAGCGTGACTATGTAACGCAAGAAGAATTTTCAAATGCACTATTAAAACAACTACAATCAGATCAAATAGATATGATTGTGCTAGCAGGATATCTTTCGATTTTGGATGAGACAATCATCCGTGCATATCTAAATCGTATTATCAATATTCATCCATCTTTAATTCCTTCCTTTTGTGGGAAAGGATATTATGGATTGAAAGTGCATGAAGCAGCACTTGCATATGGTGTAAAAGTGACAGGTGCTACAGTACACATCGTAAATGAAATTCCAGATGGTGGAAAGATTCTACTTCAAAAAGCAGTAGATATCCTACCATCAGATACAGCAGAAATACTACAACAAAGAGTCATGGAAGAAGCTGAGTGGATATTATTACCACAAGCAACAGAAATGATTGCGAAAGAAATAGAAGGGAAAAACATGCAGGCAAAAGACTTATATGAATACCTAGGGAGTAAAAAGCATCCGGGAAGAGGAATTGTACATGCATCGTACACCATGTGGCAAAAAGATGCGTATCGCATACTTCATTATGGGACGTAGTGAAAATAGTAGAAATCGAATCTTTACAGAAACAGAGGATGGTATTCGTACAGAAGCGTATGATATTTCAAAATTAGTAGACCCTTCTTTTGATTATCTATTCTCCAGTAAGAAAATTAGAAAATACATTAATTGTAACAAATGGTGATCAAACAGATACAACCTATGAAAAATATGCAGGAAGGTAAAAGCTTTTGAGGAAGCTTTACGTTCGCGTACATTTGAACCAGATAAACTAAAACTATACACCACGCATTTCTGCAGTGGTAAATGGATTTAACTATCAGATGTCAATTTTAAAGAGCGCAGAAGGGAAATCCAAATAGTACACGTCGATACTTCTTTGACTATATAGATGAGTTACCAGGAAATGGACGTATCATCCACACCTATCAAGATGATGTAAATCCACTTCCTTCATTTGAAGGTGAACCAGTTCTCGTTCAGTTAGTCAAAGAATCATTTGAAACATTTGCACAACACGTGTGGGAAAGTTTGAATGAAGATAATAAGATTTCACTATATGTAACATAGATTGAACCGGAAGTAATGAAGTAAAAACAATCATCTTTAATAAGAACCAATAGGAGAGGCATTTATGACAAAAGAAATCGCATTAAAATACGGTTGTAATCCAAATCAGAAACCAGCGCGTATTTACTTAAATAATCAAGAATTACCAGTAACTGTATTGAATGGTAAGCCTGGATATATCAATTTCCTAGATGCCTTAAATAGTTGGCAACTTGTTAAGGAACTCAAAGAAGCAACAGGTTATCCAAGTGCCGCAAGTTTCAAGCATGTTAGTCCTGCAGGTGCCGCAATTGGAACACCATTAGGAAGTGGAAAGAAAAATCTATTTTACAGGTGATGAAGAATTATCTATGCTTGCATGTGCGTATGTTAGAGCGCGTGGCGCAGATCGTATGAGTTCTTATGGTGATTTTGCGGCTTTATCTGATATTTGTGATAAAGATACAGCATTACTATTAAAGAAAGAAGTATCTGATGGTGTTATCGCACCAGGATACACAGAAGAAGCACTAGAAATCCTGAAAGAAAAGAAAAAAGGTAACTACGCAGTCATTCAAATCGATCCAACGTATGTTCCAGAAGAGATCGAAAGAAAACAAGTGTTTGGAATCTACTTTGAACAAGGCAGAAATGATGTACATATCGATGAATCATTACTGACTAATTTTGTGACAAAGAATAAAGAACTGACAGAACAAGCAAAAGCTAGACCTATTGATTGCGATGATTACATTGAAGTATACACAATCCAACTCTGTTGTATACGCAAAAGATGGACAAGTGATTGGTGTAGGTGCAGGACAACAATCCCGTATTCACTGTACAAGACTTGCAGGCCGTAAGGCAGATAATTGGTGGCTCGTCATCATCGAGAAAGTCTTGAACTTACCATTCAAAGAAGATATTCGACGAGCAGATCGTGATAATACAATCGATATTTATCTTTTCGGAAGATTATGAAGATGTATTGCAAGATGGTGCTTGGGAGCAATTCTTTACAGAAAAACCATCTGTATTTACAAGAAAGAAAAGAAGGATTGGATCAAACAACACACATGATGTAGCACTAGGTTCTGATGCGTTCTTCCCATTTGGAGATATATCGAAAGAGCGCACAAGAGTGGTGTGGAAATATGTAGTACAAATCCAGGTGCTTGCATTCGTGATGACCATGTTATCGATACTTGTGATAAGCACGATATTGTCATGCATGTAATGGAGCACGTTTGTTCCACCACCAAGGTGAGGAGGGTAGTCTCATGAAGGTTTTGGTAATTGGTTCTGCGGTGGTCGTGAACATGCAATCATACGTAAACTAAAAAGAGAATTCCCACGATTAAAGAAATAATCTCAGCACCGCAATGGTGGTAATGCGAGCAGATGCCAAGTGTGTAAGTGTCAGCGCAATCGATCTAGCAAAAATATGGTAGAACTCGCTAAAATGAGAAGGTTGATTTCTGTGTGTGGTTACACCAGACGCATCCTCTTGCGATGGGAATGGTTGATATTCTTGAAATGGAAGGAATTTCCTTTGTTTTGGACCAAACGCAACGCGGCGATCATCGAATCATCGAAAAGCATTTAAGGAAAAACTTAATGAAAAAGTAGAGTCAGATACCAACTGTCGTGGTTATGCAGTATTCTCTGGATGCGCAAGAAGCGATAAACTATATTACACTGAATACAGAGAACCGTTATCCAACGGTATTAAAGGCTGGATGGTTTGGCCCTTGGTAAAGGTGTATTGATCGCACAGACAGAAGAGGAAATAAGCTCGCTGTAGGCCGCTAATTGCATGGTCAGATCGAAAGTCTAATGGTCGATCAAGCTGGATGCTGGTAAACAAATCGTTATAGAAGAATTTATGACAGGCCCAGAAGCATCTGTACTCAGCCTTTACAGATGGGCATGTTGTTGTACCACTTGTCTCTTCCTGCTGGATCATAGGCACGTGCACTAGATAATGATGAAGGGTTTGACACTGGTGGTATGGGTACCATAGCACCTGTATCCCCATTTCATACAAAAGAAATTGCGGAAACATGCATTTTGTATTAGACTATATCTTCCTACCAAACTGCTGAAGCGACGAAACAGTATGAAGATTATTTAAGTTGTCTCATACTGGTTTGATGTTAACACCAGAAGGTGTCCAAGAGTTGTGGAATACAATTGTCGCTTTCGGAGTTACCTCGCGAGACACAAGTTGTAATACCTCTACTAAAGACAGACTTATTAACTATCATGCGTGCAGTCCACGAGTTGAGAAATTATCTGAACCAGTTGATTGAATGCGATAGATAGCCTGTCAGCCAGTGCTCATCCTAGCAAGTGGAGGATATCCACAGAAATATCATATAAAGGATATGTGAAATTAGTAGTTTTAGACGACTATGGACAAGTTGGAAGGTGTACTCATTTATCATGTGGCACAACGTGAGAGATGGTAGCACTATACAAAATGGTGGGACGTGTACTAGGTGTTAGTGCAGCCAGTGACACACCAGAACAAGCACTTCAACTCTCATATGAAAAGATTAAAGAAATACAGCTTGCTAGATATGCACCATCGTACAGAGATATCGGCAGAAAGGTGGTAAAACAATGACAGTATTCCGTTGTTTTGTGGAAAAGAGAAACCCCGCATATGCAGTAGAGGCGAACTCCATATTAAATGATTTACACGTCGCATTACGCAACCAGAATGTTGGAGGCTGTCATGTGTTTTAAAACCGCTATGATTGTAGAAAATGTAGATGAAGAAGATTACATTGCCGCAAAGTATACGATACTTTCAGAACTCCTCGGGCAGATTTCTATCGACGAAGCAGTTGTACACCTACACCAGATTATGCGATGAATATATTCTTGCGACAGATATCACTTGCCTGGGCAGTTTCGATCAGCGTGCAGACCTCAGCACAGTGTATTCAACTCAGTCTCATGAAACACAAAGCCTACTGTACAGCACGTCTTTATTGTTACATTAAAGGTAAGCTTGCTACACGCTGATGAAGAAATTGATTGAAGAGACCTCCGATTAATCCAGTGTGGAAGCTCGTATCGCCAGTTTAGAGGTAGCAGAGACGATATAATAATGTCTTTTGGAAACTCCAGAACTTCCACCGGTAATTGATGGTTTTATCGAACTTGACGAAGAAGGCTTTAAAGAAATTTCTAAAGGAACATGGACTTGCGATGGATTTAGAAGATCTCAAGTTCATGCAGTGAATACTTTCCAAAAATTGAGTGCAGAAACCCAACAATTACAGAGCGTTCGTGTCATCGATACGTATTGGTCAGACCATTGTCGTCACACAACATTTCCATACTGTTATCGATGATGTAGAGATTCAACCAGAATATGTCAAAGATACCTATCAAAACTACTTGGATTTACGTAGTCATATTTATGAAGGCCGTACACCAAAGCCAGTATGCTTAATGGATTTAGGTACGATTGGAGCCATGTATTGAAAGAAATATGGTAAGTGACACATTTAGATGAGTCGAAGAAATTAACGCATGTTCCGTCAAGATTAAAGTTGATGTGAAATGGTGAAGATAAAGATTGGTTATTGATGTTTAAAAATGAAACGCATAACCATCCAACAGAAATTGAACCGTTTGGTGGCGCTGCGACCTGTCTTGGTGGTGCAATTCGAGATCCACTTTCAGGACGTAGTTATGTATATCAAGCAATGCGTGTAACAGGTGCTGCTGACCCATTAAACCAATTAATGAAACAATGAAGGGCAACCACCACAGCGTAAGCTCGTAACGACGGCAGCTGGATATAGTCCTTGGGGAATCAGATTAGTCTCAGCAACAGGACTAGTACGTGAGATTTATCATCCAGGCTACGTTGCAAAGCGTATGGAAGTTGGTGCTGTTATCGCGGCTGCTCCAGAAGAAAACGTTGTTCGTCTAAGACCAGAGCCTGAGGATGTAGTCATCTTATTAGGTGGACGTACGGGACGTGATGGTTGTGGTGGTGCAACAGGGTCTTCTAAGCTCACATAATATGAGTCATTAGAAAGTTGTCGGGAGCTGAAGTTCAAAAGGGTAATGCACCAGAAGAGCGCAAAGCTATAAAGATTATTCCGTAATCCAGAAGCCGCAAAGCTCATCAAAACGTTGTAATGACTTTGGTGGGTGGTGTAGCGGTAGCTATTATAGAACCTCGCAGATGGATCTAGTGATTGATTTAAATAAAGTCCCAAAGAAATACGAAGGTTTAAAATGGTACAGAATCTAGCAATCAGTGAATCACAAGAGCGTATGGCTGTTGTGGTAAGAAAAGAAGATGCTGAGAAGTTCCAAGAACTTGCAAGCATGGAGAAATCTAGAGACAACAATTGTAGCAGAAGTTACTGAAAGGAACCACGTATGATTATGACCTTTGCAGGGAGAAGCAGCTGTAAATATCTCTCGTGAATTCTTAAATACAAACGGCGCAAGTAGACATACATCTGTTGTGGTTGGTGAAGACCAACCAGAAGAAGAGGTTCAAGTAGAGTCTTCGTGCAGGTATGGATAAGCTTTGTAGAAGATTTAAATATCTGTAGTCAGGAAGGATTAGCTGAACGCTTTCGACGCTACTGATTGGAAGCGGTACCAAAGTGTATGCCATGTTATCGGTGGTAAATATCAAATGACACCAAGCCAAGTGATGGCTGCTAAGATTCCAGTATTAGATGGTGAAACAGATACTGCATCACCATGGCATATATGTGCTATGATCCAGAACTATCATCACTATCCCCATATATAAGGCAATGGCAGCGGTCATTGAAGGATGTCTAAACTTGTTGCGGCTGGTATTGACCCTAAACGCGCATGGGCTTTCATTCCAAGAATACTTTGGACGTACAGGTGATAACTCCAGATGAAGTGCAAACCATTTGGTGAAATACTCAGCACTGAAAGCCCAAGCAGAATTAGAAGTGGCGGCTATCGGTGGTAAAGATTCCATGTCAGGAACATTTGAAAATATTGATGTTCCACCGACACTTATCGCATTTGCGGTATCCACTGCGAAAGCATCACATATCGTGACAAATGAGTGGAAGGCAAAAGATCATTATATTTACGCTATCATGCCAGAATACGATGAAATGGTATTGGTGCATTTATGAGTGTACGTGAGGTATTTGATGTTAGGTTTATCTCAGATAATCAATTTAGGTTGTGTGAAGTCTGCTTGTCAGCACTTGAACATGGTGGTACAGCAGATAGCACTTTCTCAAGTGCAGTCTTGGTAACTGCGCATTGGTTTTGTATTAGAAGATGATGTTAATATCAATCAAGCTCTCTTCAAGAAGTGCTATGGTGATTCCTCACTAGCGACAGATGGTACCGCTGAAGAGCTGAAGAATTGGTGCAAAACAATTCAGTGAATTTGAAATTACGTACAAAAGATGAAATAATCAAGCTTAGATGAAATTGCGCAGACTGCACACGAAGATAAACAGAATCTGTGTATCCTGCAATATCAAGCAGCTGAAAAGGAAATCAAACCTGTATCTGTAGAACGTCGATTTGACATGCATGCAAGTTATACAGTAGAAAAACCTCGTGTGCTTATCCCTGTATTTCCAGGTACGAACTGTGAATATGATACAGCACGTGCATTTAACCGAGAAGGTGCTGAAGCTGAAATCTTTGTGATTAAGAATCTAACAGCAAAAGATATTGAAGATAGTGTTGAAAGATTTGTGAAAGCAACCATCGTAGCCAAATTATCGCATTATCAGTGGTTTCTCTGTGGTGATGAACCAGATGGTTCTGCAAAGTTTATCGTTTCCTTCTTCCGTAATCCAAAGGTCAAGGAGGCTGTTGAGGACTTACTCAATCAAAGAGAAGGTCTAATGATAGGTATCTGTAATGGATTCCAAGCACTTGTAAAACTTGACTTAGCACACGGTAAGATTATGGAACCAGATGAGTTCCGTCCAACACTGACATTTAACACAATCGGAAGACACCAATCCAAACTCGTTAAGACAAGAGTTGCATGTAATCAATCACCATGGATGAAATATATGAATGTTGGAGATATCCACACTGTTGTGATTAGCCATGGTGAAGGAAGATTTGTTGCAAGGATAATGTCATTCAAAACCTTGGATTGATAATGGTCAGATTATGACACAGTACGTTGACTCTGATGGACAAAATCAACTCTTTGATATTCATTTCAATCCAAATGATTCTGTTTATGCGATTGAGGGAATCACCTCACCTGATGGACGTATCCTTGGTAAGATGGGACATTCTGAACGTAATGGAGATAAAATCCCTCTATAAGAACATACCAGATGTTGAAAAACCAGCAGTTATTATTTAAGGCAAGCAGTTGAGTATTTTGTATGATAAATAATCATAATAGTGATTGATGCAGCAGGGTTGTAATCCTGCTACATTTTTATGATGTTGAAAATAATAATGAAAAGAGTATTCTAAATGTATGAGAGAATATCAATTTTTTGCGAGTGAACCACGTGATGAAATGATAATGGGAATTTGTTTTCCTGCTGCATTAATGTTACCAACATCTATTTTGGGAGCTGTTGTATGGTATTTCATACCGACTATCACCCCTTATCAAAATCATTAACAGGATTTGGATGGATTGCGATATTAGGTGTTATCATCGGGTTTTCAATTATGAATTTGGTCAAAAGATATTGTATCCGCAAATATACAGTACAGGTTAGTGGAAAGACTATTTTGATAAATACAGTTGGTGGCAGAAAATATCAAGAGGAAGTACAATCTGTCACAATCAATCAAAGCAAGATGAAAACAGTGTTAGAAATTAATCTAGATCATCAGAAGTTAATTTTCATCGCAAGAGTTAAAAAGAATGTATTTGAAAGTAGTATTTTTGCGGGTAGTACGAAAGAGGATATACAGGCAATGACTGACCTGTACCAAGTACTCAAGGAAGTATGGGTAGGATAAGGAATAATATAGATGTTCAGGAATGATGAGTTACGATGACCTCAACTCATCTATTTCATTTTGAAATTGCAATAACGTACTGTGCACTCATGTATAAACATGCAAGCATAGTAACTGCTTCGAATGCAATTACAATCGCTTCACTCTTGATGATAATACCATTTACAAGCAACAAGATACCTAGCATTGCATATAATACAGCAAGTAGAATACAACGACCTTTATTGTTTGGTTTCTAGGTCCTTCTGACAAGGACTCTTCTTTGGCTTAAAAGTTAGAATCTGTGGTAATATTTAGTAACCAAGATTTAACAAAGCGATATTGCAGTACACCAAATAGGATAATTCCAGCAATAATAGAGATTCTCCAATCATTTGTAAAACTAATTAATAGCATCGCTACTGCAATACCAAGGGCGATACGATTGTGGTAAAGATTGAAGTTCTTCGCATCTTTTTCCTTTAGAATATAACCTGTTTGTGTGCAGAGATATACATGATTGTTTGACCTTTGTCATCAATGTATATTTCTTCCTGCAATCGCTCCACGCTTTTTGTTGGTTACCATCATCGAAAATAGATGGTCTATTTGAATTTGTAGGCATAGCGTTACCTTTTAATGAATCTGCACATGCCCTTGCAGTATGTTTTCTTCAACACTATAGTCATCGTTTAATACGACGATATCTGCATCATATCCTGTACATAGTTTACCGATATGATCATGCATGTTTAATAATGTTGCAGGGTTAATTGTTGTGCAGTTAAGTGCTGAATCAAAATGGGACACCGCTTTTCAACAAGGTTTTTAGTCCTTCGTTCATGCGCATATAGAACCTGCAAGACTACCACTTTCGATTAAGTGAGCACTACCATCTGGATGATTTCAATCTCATGTCCACCGAACATGAATCTAGAACCGGTTCCACTTCCTTTGCCATTAAGGCATCAGAGATCATGATTGCATGGTCTTTACCTTTTTGCATTATAGAAGATATTGAGTGCTTCAGGGTGTTGAGTGGTTGCAGTCACAGATGACTTTCGCTATACATATCACGAATACGTGAGAGCTAAACCAGATTAAGCACCATTTGCACGGTGGTTAAATGGAGAGTGTCCATTGAACTGTGTGTGGTGATAGACTTCCGCACAATATTTGCAGACAGCAATCAAACCCTCTTGGAAATGTTGCGCCAGAGCGACCGATTGATACAGCAATATTATGTGCGCGCAGTGATTTGTCAATGCGAGTTCAGGATCATGTTCGAGAGCTAAAGTGATTACTTTGATTAATCGCTTCTTGCGTCGCTTTTGGTACTCAGATGAATTCTTCGACATGTGGTGGAACGATTGCTACACGGTGCTGAGCTCCCTTGTACTTCCATATCAAGGTATGGACGCAAAAATGAATACCGATGATGTCTCCACCATCTCTACCACCACATGGTCACGCTTACAGCTGCAACATAACAGCCTTTGTTAAGACGGGGTTTAATTCTTGGCGATTGTTGTGGATAGGAAAACCTGCACACCTGCCTTCATAGTGTAATTCCCTTAGCCCATTTCTTAAGTCCTTCAGGCTACTGCGTAGTTTGTATCGCAGCCATATGCACCATGACGGTGAATATCAATAAATCCGCACAATACGACGATTACCATAGTCTACATCTACAGTACGAACGTCGGCAAGCGTAAACTCGCTAATCTTTCCTTCAGAAATTTCAATGATAGCTGGGATAAAGTCACCACGACTCATCCATACACGATGACTTTGCAACAAACATATTTTATTCCCTCATGAATAACTTTCTATGTTTATCATAGCACTATTGATTTCATTTATCTCTTTTGACACTTATACTTTTCGGATAATGATTTGACATCTTTCCAGTTAATTTATTCTAATCGGCCATTCAGGTGCTATACTACTACAAATTAGATAAGGCAAGTACAAAAGGAGGTAACAATGTCCATATTTAGTATACAAATGAAGAATTAGCATCATTACAGGCAACATTTACAGCTACTGAAATCTATCAACAACCTTTTACTTGGGAAAAGACAATTGAACAATGCAACTGCTCGTGCAGATGAAATCAAAGCATTCATCTCTAAGGTTACTAGCATAAGAAGATGACGGTAATTTTGACGAGTGCGGTGTACAAGTGAATTTGATGGTACGTACCTCTATTCATCTTCAAATCGTCGAATTAAAACTATAAAGTTAAGGAGTTATGCTACAACAGACTTACAGCTACACCAGAGAGGTATGTATCTGCAGCATAAGCCAACTATGTAATCGATTACGGTCGTTCTGGTGATTCACCAGAATCTGTAGGTGCTGATTCAATCTGTAGAAGCAGTGAATGATAACCTATATCATCTATTCATTACATGTAATAAAGATGGCGCTTTAAGCAAGCGTGCAGATGCAGAGGGTGACCGTTGCCTCGCAATCAACTTAACACCAGAAACATTGGATAAGAGTTTTGCGATGACATCAAGCTTTACAAACATGTATCTAGCAACATTACTCTGTTTTAGTTTAGATCATTATGATGAGACAGTCGCTGCTGTAAGAGAAGTGATTGCGGCTGCCAAGAAACTTGTTGAAGAAGATTGGTCAACAATCAAGGAATTTGATGAAGCATTCGACTACGGAAGAATTGTTTACTTAGGTACAAATACTCTAAAAGGCATTGCGCAGGAATCCGCATTAAAGATGTTGGAATTAAATGCTGGTAAGATTGTGACAATGTTCGATACACCATTAGGCTTCCGTCATGGTCCAAAGTCCATCATTGATAATACAACATTAACAGTTCTATATCTTTCGGATGGTGAATACCAAAGACAATATGAACTCGATTTATTAAAAGAAATGTCAGGTCAGCGTAAAGACAATCGCATTATGGTTGTATGTAATGCACCATTGAACTAGCCAAATTCTGCAAACTATTATTATTGTTTTCGATACACCCAGCGAAGGATAATATCTTTATAGGTTTAGATTTTATCGTAGTTGCACAATTGATGGCACTATTTGCATCAATTCGCAATCACTTCACACCGGATAACCCATGTCCAACAGGCGAGGTTAACCGTGTTGTTAAGGGTGTAATCTTATATCCATATTCTAAATAGGAGGAATAGTATGATTGGAATTGTTGTTACAGGACATGGTCATTTTACGAGTGCTACAAGTTCAGTGGAACTCATTGGTGGTAAGTCAGAACATTATCAGTAGTAGACTTCGTTCAAGAAGATCTACCGATGATCTTGAAAAAGAAATTAGAAGCAGTTCGCTTCCTTAAAGGATTGCACAGATGGAAACCTGGATTCACAGATTCTAGTTGGTGGCTCCATTCAAGGTTTCTGCTGAACTAGCAATGAAGCTACAGGATCAATACAAGATTGTTGTATTATCTGGTTCAAACCTGAGTATGCTTGTAGAGCAAATCTAACAAGAGGATTCGCAAGTGATATTGATTCTTAGCTGCTCAGACAATTGAGACAGGCAAGACCCAGTAATGCGCTTCGAACTTGTTCAGCACGAAGAAGTTGAATCTGAAGACGGTATCTAAAAA
>BNJS01000431.1_pt1 | contig 22015 bp, 23 predicted proteins | sample 8540461 | NCBI WGS metagenome assembly BNJS01 (sample SAMD00202454, study PRJDB9452) | human saliva metagenome | isolation source: human saliva | place: Japan | reverse complement strand
AACGAAAAAAACACTCGAATATGAGGCACCCCAAAAAGTTAGACAGAAAAATCTAACTTTTTGGGGTGCTTTTATTATGAAATTAACTTATGAAGATAAAGTTCAAATTTATGAACTTAGAAAAACAAGGATTTAGCTTTCAACAACTCTCAGATATGTATGGTATAAATAAGGCAAGTCTTAAATACATGGTTAGATTGATTGATCGATATGGTTTGGAAATAGTAAAAAAAGGGAGAAATAATTATTACTCTCCAGCATTAAAACAGGAAATGATTGATAAAGTCTTAATCGATGGGTGGTCTCAAAATAGAGTTTCTCTTGAATACGCACTTCCAACTCATAGTACGCTTACTAACTGGCTCGCACAATACAAGAAAAATAAGTATACTATTGTTGAGAAAACAAGAGGGAGAGTACCTAAAATGGCTCGTAAACCAAAGAAAAAACCAGAAGAAATGACAGAACTTGAACGCCTTCAGGCTGAAAATGAGTATTTAAGAGCGGAGAATGCCATTCTAAAAAAGTTAAGAGAACTCCGCTTGAAGGAGGAAAAAGAGAAAGAAGAAAGACGCAGATTGTCAGAGAGTTAGTGCAAGAGTTTCCTTTAGATATTCTTCTAAAGATTATTAAACTTGCTCGTTCAACATACTACTATCACTTAAAGCAGCTAAACCTAGAAGATAAAAATCAGGTCGTAAAAAACGAAATAGAAACCATTTATAACGAGCATAAAGGAAATTATGGATATCGTCGTATTACTCTTGAACTTAGAAACCGTGGGTTCATCGTAAACCATAAAAAGGTACAACGCCTGATGAAAATTTTAGGTCTAAGTGCTCGTATTCGTCGAAAACGTAAGTACTCTTCTTATCATGGAGAAGTTGGAAAGAAAGTTGGGAACATTATTCAACGCCAATTTCATGCTTCAAAACCGATGGAAAAGTGCTATACAGATATTACGGAATTTTCTATCCCAACAAGCAACCAAAAACTATATTTATCACCAATTTTAGATGGTTATAACAGCGAAATTATAGCTTATTCTCTATCGTCTTCCCCGAACTTAAACCAAGTAAAAGATATGTTAGAACAAGCTTTTATAGAAGAACAATACGAGAGTACTATTCTCCATAGTGATCAGGGATGGCAATACCAGCATGAGCTTTATCATAGTTTTTTAGAAGATAAGGGAATTCAGCCATCTATGTCCCGCAAGGGTAATAGTACTGACAATGGCATGATGGAATCTTTCTTTGGCATTCTTAAATCAGAAATGTTTTATGGCTATGAGCAGACATTTAAGTCTATAAAGGAACTTGAGGGGGCAATCGTCGACTATATTGATTATTACAACAACAAACGAATCAAAGTAAAATTAAAAGGACTTAGTCCTGTACAATACAGAACTAAATCCTTTGCTTAAATTAATTGTCTAACTTTTTGGGGTCAGTACAATAGAGAGTGTTTTTTTGTTGTATAGGAATTCTATTTTTAATTATGTAAAAATAGATTGTGGTAATAAAAAGGAGTTTGAGAATGATTAAATTAATTGCCATAGAAATAGGAATTAAGTTAATAATACAATATAGGTGCTAATTAGCTTGAAATAAAGGGATTAATAGCTAGGGTGGCTATTTGGAGTATCCTGTTTCAGTTTGATTAGTATTAGCTAAAAATAAACCGTTAAAAGGTTGCTAATCGTTACATGCTATTTTTTAATCATAATATTTATGAGAAGTACTGATGGTTGCAGATAAAATGCTTATTTTAATTATATACATACTTACATATAGGCTGTTGCTAAATCATACATAATGTATGTATAATTCCAATATATCAGATAAGGTGGAACTGTTTATGAGTCCAGAAGAACAAAAGTGGAATTTCGTCAAGAAAAATGTATGTTGGTGGAAGGGGGGTCAATAGAAGAGAACTTTGAGAACTTTTTAGGTAAAGATATTGACTTTGAAGAATTCATATTTGGGCGTAATCAATCATCAAATTATAAATGCAGTGGTCCTTGCATGGACTAGTTATTGATAAAAAATTAATATTTTTTAAAAGTAGAAATTTACAAAGGCTTCTACATTTTTTTAATAGGAGGTATTATGAATAAATATTTTTTTCAACATAAGTGGAAATTGGGTGTTTTTTTACTGGTAAGCATGTTGGGTGCAGTATCCGTTATTATGATGACGTATGTAGTTCAATTATTGATTGAATCCATCACTGAAATGAATTTAGAAAAAAATTAAAAAAATAGTTTCTGTTTTAGCAACAGTATATGTACTAATCGATTCGTATTTTTGATTACTTGGTAGAAATTGTAAATGAGAAATTATTACAAGCTATTATGAAAGACTTAAGAAGTGATTTAATACAGAAACTATATCAGAAAGATATTGCAATGACAGAATCAATTGATGTGAATGATTATTTAAATCTGTTTACGAATGATTTGCATATTATTTCTGAAAATTATTTGAAGGAAATATTTAGTATGTATAATGATGTGTGGACTTTAGTGATTGCAGTAATCATGTCATTAAGCATTCAACCAGTATTTAGTATTATTATGATATTGATGAGTTCTATGCCAATTTTATTGCCAAAATTTACTCCAGTATTTTTAGGAAATGCAAAATTAAGATTGTCAACAAGCAACAAAAAATATCTGTCAATATTGTCAGACTTGTTGCAGGGATTAACAACCTTAAAGTTTTATAAAGCCTTTAGTGGTATGAATAAACGCTTAGAATTAGCCAGCGAAGAATTGAAAGATAGCTATATCAATTCTGTGCATGCAAATCGCCTAGTTTATGCGATATCTTATGGATTAAGAGGGATTGTGAATATTAGTTCATGGATTGTTGGCGGTTTTTTTGTTATTACTGGTCAACTTTCGTTTCCTGTCTTTTTTACCGTAAAACAGCTTATCAATTATGTGGCATATCCGATTCAAGGATTTGGGAATAGTTATATTGAAGTAGTATCTGCCCAATCGGTTGTTAAAAAGGTTTTGAACTATATTGAAGAAGAGTCTCATGTAAAGATAAGAGAAGAAAATCAAACTAGACAGATAATTCAATCAATTCATATAACTAATGCCACAATCGGTACAGAAAACAATGTTCTTTTGAATGATATTAATTTAGTGATTAATCAGAATGAAAAATATTTAATTATAGGTGAAAGTGGTAGCGGAAAAACTACATTAGTTAAGAGTATAATAGGAATTGCTAGTTTGCTTAGTGGAGAAAGAAAAGCAGTATTAACCAGTGGGGTTATGTGTGACATACAAAATATTTTTGATTTAGTTAGCTACATCCCACAGAGTAGTGAAATATTTGATATTAGTGTATACGAAAATGTTAATTTGTTTCAAAATTATACATCCGATCAGGTGATTCGAGCAATGGGAAAAGCAGTATTATTAGATTGGTTAAATGAGAATAGTATTGAAACACGTGCAAATAATCTGTCTGGTGGAGAAAAAAGAAGGTTAGATTTATCAAGAGCGATTCTGTTTGATAAACAAATGATTGTTTTAGATGAAGTGACGTCTGGTTTAGATCAAAAAAATCGATTATTGATAGAAGAAACTATCTTACAAATGGAGCAAAAAATCATTTTATATATTACGCACCATTATACCCCTGAATTAGTACAGAAGTTTGATAAGGTTATTCGTGTGGTTGATAAGAAGGTTAAAATCTTAACACCGCAAGAGTTTTTAAATAGAGAATAAATTATGCTATGCTGTATCATCTATGATACGTCTTATAGTATGAACTGAAACATTTGTTTTTTTGCGATATATGTTTTCACTTTTTTTTGATTTGATTTCGTTTTTTAATCGTTTTGAAATATGACAGTGTTTTCCTACGATTCGACTAGTATCTGCTGTAAATGAAGAGCCGCATTCTCTACAGACAAATCTCTGCTTGCGTAGATTTAAGTAGGCCGGTAGGCCTGAAACAGAACAGAGAGTGATACGAGATGTTTTCGTGCCATTTTTAATGATATTATTATTTTGGCTAACACACCACAAACGGTACAAAATTCTGGTTTATGCGTATATGTAGCTAAATAAAGATTGTCTCTTTTTAAATATCTTCTCTTGAACTTTATTATCCTAAATAATGTTTTTAACTTTGATTTGTAGTGTAACTTCTAGTATATTGTTCATATGGTCATCATCCTTTTGTTTTAGGTTTAGGCGCTTTTAATATAATGGATGTTGGCCTTTTTGTATACCCTAAAAATATAGAATCCTTTTTCTTTAGGAATAGTCACAAACCTAAAAAATTGGTATAATTCAAGAATAAAATCAAAGGAATGACGAGCTCTAGGAAATGCATCCCCCTAGAGTAAAAAAGGAGAGATTGTATGATAAAAGTCATTGCACTAGACATGGATGGCACATTATTAAACAGTAAGAAAGAATTATTAGAAGAAACCAAACAATACTTCAAAGAATTCCATACTAAAGGAACTGAAACGTTGTTAGTCCTATGTACTGGTAGACCAGAAACAGGAATTCGTCCTTATTTAAAAGACTTAGGTTATTTAGAAGAGAACCACTATATTATCAGTCAAAACGGTGCGAATATTTATGAGAGTCGAACTGGAAAAAGGGTGATGGATGCCTTTCTTGATTCTGCTGCTATTCAAAAATGGATTGAATTGGGCAAGAAACATGGAATTAGCGTGATGGGTGCAGGTGTTGATTACTATTATTGTTTTGATCAAGAACCAACTGAATGGATGGAGTTTGATGTAAAACTTGTGAGTGGCAAGTTGAAAAGAATTCCAACAGAAGAGTCTTTAAATACTGATTATTATAAGATTCTACTAATGGGAGATGAAGAACAACTCAATGAGTTTGAAACATTTATTCCAGAGGAGTGGAGAGACGAATTTTATGTGGTTCGTAGCCAAAAATATTTAGTTGAAGTACTAACAAAAGGTGTAAATAAAGCTTTTGGATTAGAAAAATTAGCCCAAAAACTAAATATTCAACCGAGTGAAATCGCGGCTATTGGGGATGCTGCTAACGATATCGAGATGTTAGAATACGCAGGACTTGCCATTGCGATGGGAAATGCTAGCGAAGAGGTAAAAGCTATCGCGGACATCGTCACAGATACTAATGAAAATAATGGCGTTATTAAAGCGATTGACAATCTAATTCAGTAAGAGTACAAGAAGCAAAATGTAACTTTGATATGCTCCCTCTAAAGTAGACACTAAAAAAAGTAAACTACTTTAGAGGGGGCATTTTTAGGTGGCTAAGAAACATACTTCAAAAGAATTAGAACGATTCATAGAATTGTATTTAGATGGTGTACCTTTTCGTGAGCTGCGTAGTGAATATGGTTTAAGGATTTCACCTGGAATATTTAATATGTATTTTTTGAACTATAAAGCATATGGACCTTCTGCATTAGAAGATCGAGATGGGGTTAACACTTATACAAATGAATTTAAAGAAAAGGTGGTTAAAGAGTTTTTAGAAACGAAAACCTATTTAACGGCAATCACAAGAAAATATAAAATTCCTTCTGTTACAACTGTACGAAATTGGATTATTAAGTATACTAATGGTGAGGCCACGAAGGCCTACTATCCTAAGCCAGAGGTATACACTATGAAATATAGAAAAACATCGCACGAAGAAAGAATCCTTATCGTCAAAGACTGTATTCAAAATCAATTAAACTATAAACAAACCGCACAGAAATATAAAGTCTCTTACAACTCGGTGTATCAATGGGTTAAAAAATATCAAAAATATGGTCCGGATGGATTAATAGATAGTCGTGGAAAAACGAAAACCAGATAATATACAGACAGAAACTGAACGTATTCGTGCAGAAATGGCTATATTAAAGGCACGAAACGAATATTTAGAAACAGAAAATGCCGCACTAAAAAAATTACAAGAAGTGGAAAGCGAGCTGATGTTTGCCAGACGAGATTTGAAGCGGAATATCAAACGATTAAAAAATTAAGTAAAAGAGGATTTCATATTACTCAATTATGTAAAGTGTTAAAAGTCAGTAGAGCTGGCTATTATAAATGGTTAAATCGTGTCCCTTCGGAATCTGAAAAACGACTACGTCGTTTAATGGAATTAATACACGAAGTATATGAATCTGTTCAAGGTATATATGGATATCGTCGTATCACAATCTATTTAAACTATTATAGAAATGCAAAAGTGAATCATAAATGTATTCAGCGTCTTATGAAACTAATGGGATTAAAGGCAGTTATACGAAAAAAACGTTATCGTTATAAATCGAACACTGAAGAATACACTGCAGCTAATATTTTAAATCGAGAATTTAAGAAAGACTACGAGCCAATGGCTCTACTATTAACGGATATCACTGAATTGAAGTATGGAAAGGGAGAAAAAGCTTATTTAAGTGCAGTTTTAGATTATGGCACAAAGAAAATAGTTGCATATCAAATATCTAAACAAAATAATAATCAAATCGTTAAAGACACTTTTGACCAAATAAAGGGAAAGATAATTCCAACAAAAACAATGATTCATAGTGATCGAGGATTTCAATATACTTCTCATTTCTTTAAGCATTTTATAGAAAAAGGTCAAATAACACACAGCATGTCTCGTCCTGGCAGATGTATCGATAACGGACCAATTGAATCCTTCTGGGGGACATTAAAGGAAGAAGTATATCGTTTATACCATTTCAAAAAAACTATGAATCTCTTTTTCAAGAAAGTTGAGGAGTATATCCACTTCTATAATGAGAAAAAGAATTACTTTATCAATGGGGTTAAAAAAATCCCTGCATAAATAAAAAGACGAGTTCATAAGAACTCGTCATACACTTTAATTATTTTCCTGTCTACTTGACAGGGGGCACTTCACTTATATGTTCATTTTGCTTTTTCTCTTTTGAGTAGATTTAAACAGGATAGAATAATGAGGTTTTCTTGACAAATACGCATTCCTCTAGTATTCTTTATAGCAACAATATAAATCCTTAGACAGAGACATAAAACGTACACTAAAGAGATAGAAGCCGTGGCTGAAAGCTTCTAACCGTACAAGGAAAGACACTCTTGAGGAGAATAATGCAAAGTTATTCCGGTAATTCCGTTATCATTAAGAGGGAAAGAGCTCTTTCCGAACTAAGGTGGTACCACGAAAATTTCGTCCTGACTTCTATTGAAGTTGGGATTTTTTTATTTTTATCGAAAGAAAGGATGATTCATATGATTCAAAAACCAAAGGGACAGCCGATTTATTACCTGAAGAACTCAAAATTTGGCACTATATCGAAGAAACAGCACGCATCATTTTAGGCGATTATCAATTTGAAGAAATGCGTACACCAATGTTTGAAAGCTACGATTTATTTAGCCGTGGTGTTGGGGATACGAGTGATATCGTTTCAAAAGAGATGTATGATTTCTACGATAAAGGAGATCGTCACATTACACTTCGTCCAGAAGGAACTGCAGCGATTGTTCGTGCCTATGTAGAAAATAAATTATATGGACCAGAACATAAGAAACCTTATAAAGTGTATTATATGGCTCCAATGTTCCGTTATGAGCGTCCACAATCAGGACGTCTTCGTCAATTCCACCAATTAGGAGTTGAGGTGTTTGGTTCAACAAATCCTGCCACAGACGTTGAAACTATTGCAATGGCTTGGGATTTATTAAAAGAACTCGGATTATCAAATATGCGCTTAGTGATTAACTCACTAGGTAAAACAGCTGACCGTATTAAATACCGTGAAGCGTTAATTAGTTACTTAGAACCATTTGCAGACGAACTTAGTGAAGATTCAAAAAATCGTCTTCACAAAAATCCTTTACGTGTGTTAGATAGTAAAGACAAACGTGATATTGAAATCGTGAAAAATGCACCTCGCATTTTAGAATTCTTATCAGACGAAGCACGCACTCACTTTGAAAAAGTACAACAATACTTAAACGCACTAGAGATTCCATTTGAAATCGATGAAACAATGGTACGTGGACTTGATTACTACCAAGATACAATTTTTGAAATCATGACAGATTCTAAGTCATTTGGTGCTAAAACTACAATTTGTGGTGGTGGGCGTTATGACGGTCTTGTCCAAGAACTAGATGGACCTGAAACTCCAGGATTTGGATTTGGACTTGGAATCGAACGTCTTGTGTTATTAATGAAGGATGAACAAGTTGAAGTTCCTGAATTACAAGAACTAGATGTATATATTGTTGGACTTGGTGAAGAAACAGAAGAGGAAGTGTTAAAACTTTCTATTTCACTCCGTCAACAAGGCTACTCAGTAGATCGTGATTTCTTCGGACGTAAAGCAAAACCACAGTTCAAGAACGCTCAAAAATATGGCGCTAAAGTGGTCATCACACTTGGTGAAGAAGAATTAGAAACAAAACAAGTTCCAGTGAAAGTAATGAAGACTGGTAAAGAAGAAAAAATTAATTTACAAGAACTTTATGATGATTTCGATAGTATTTATCGTCAAATCACGATGGATACAACAGCCATTGATGAGTACTTTGGTAAATAGAAAGAAGGATGGATATGAAAAGAAGAACAGAATATTGTGGATTAATTAGTGAAAAATTAGTAGGACAAACAGTCACATTAGATGGTTGGGTTGCAAAACGTCGTGACCACGGCGGAGTTATCTTCATCGATTTACGTGACCGTGAAGGCATTATGCAAGTTGTTTTCAATCCAGCGCGTAACCAAGAAGCGTTTGAAATTGCAGAAAAATTACGTTCTGAATACGTGATTCAAGTAACGGGTGAAGTGGCGTATCGTGGCGAAGGCTTAGAAAACCCAAACCTTAAAACGGGTAAATTTGAATTATTAGTCGATGAAGTAGAAGTGTTCTCTCAAGCAAAAACTTCTCCAATCTATATCGATGACGAACAAAAAGCATCAGAAGAATTACGTTTGAAATATCGTTACTTAGATATTCGTCGTCGCCCAGTATTAGAAACTTACGCTTACGTCACAAAGCGACACGTTCAATTCGTGAGTATTTAGATGGCGAAGGCTATATCGACGTTGAAACTCCAATTTTGGCTAAATCTACACCAGAAGGAGCACGTGACTACTTAGTACCTTCACGTGTTCACGAAGGAAGCTTCTATGCATTACCTCAATCACCTCAAACATTTAAACAATTGTTGATGGGTGCTGGATTAGACCGTTACTACCAAATCGTTCGTTGCTTCCGTGACGAAGACTTACGTGGAGACCGTCAACCAGAATTTACACAAGTCGATATCGAAACAAGTTTCCTATCCGCTGAAGAAATTCAAGAAATGATGGAAGGCTTATTGAAGAAAGTCATGAAAGATACATTGGATGTGGATGTTCAAACGCCATTCCCACGTATTTCATTTGCAGAAGCAATGGCTCGTTACGGAAACGACAAACCAGATACTCGTTTCGACCTAGAATTAATCGACGTGAGCGACATCATGAAAGATTCAGACCTTAAAGTGTTTAGTTCATGTGTCGAAAACGGCGGAGAAGTAAAAGTTCTTAACTTAAAAGGGCTCGCTTCAGAATATTCTCGTAAAGATGCAGACAGCTTAGCGGACTTTGTAGCTAAATTCGGAGCTAAAGGTTTGGCTTGGATTAAAGTCGAAGAAGACGGCTTAAAAGGACCAATCGCGAAATTCCTCGTGAACCAAGAAGCAGCTTTTCGTGAATGTATTAATGCTGAAGTAGGAGACATCGTATTCTTCTGTGCGGACAAACCAGAAGTGGTAGCTCAATCATTATCTGAATTACGTTTACACTTCGGTAAAAAACATAACTTAATCGATTCATCTAAATATAACTTCTTATGGGTTGTTGATTGGCCTTTATTAGAACATGACGCTGAAGAAGACCGTTATGTAGCAATGCACCACCCATTCACTCGTCCAGTGAACGAAGACTTCCAAGCGTTAATCGATGATCCGGCCTCTGCGAAAGCACAAGCCTACGATATCGTATTAAACGGTTATGAATTAGGTGGAGGTTCATTACGTATTTATCGTCGCGACATGCAAGAAGCGATGTTCAAAGTTTTAGGATTTACAAAAGAATCTGCTGAAAGTCAATTTGGATTCTTATTAGACGCATTAGACTACGGATTCCCACCACATGGAGGAATTGCGCTTGGTTTAGACCGTTTAGTAATGCTATTAGCTGGTGAAGATAACATCCGTGAAGTTATCGCGTTTCCTAAGAACAGCTCCGCAGTGGATCCAATGACACAAGCTCCAAGCGAAGTTTCTGCAAAACAATTAGATGAACTTTCATTAAAAATTAAATAAAACCTGAATGGAATTTTAAAAGGAGGAAGAAACTTTGAAGAGTAGTAAAGGTGTTGTGTTTAAACGACAACAACGTATTCTGCAACTATTACAAGAAAATCATGAGATGTCTGTAGAAGACTTATCAAAAGAGTTAGAAGTTTCTGAAATCACCATTCGAAGAGATTTGCAACAATTTGAAGATCAAGGAGTTATCGAGCGCTTCTATGGAGGCGCCCGGTATCTTGCTGGGAAAATAAAAAGAGAAAATGTGGAACAAATTCAATATAATTCCATGAAAAAAAACATCGCAAGAAGAGCCGCGGGATTAGTACGAGATCATAATATGGTCTTTATTAACTCAGGCTCTACTGCCTTTTTATTATTAAATTTTCTAGCGGATGCAAATGTAACGATTTTAACGAATAATGGTCGTTCTATCTTCAAAAAACCATCTACGAAAGCATCCGTTGTGATTAGTGGTGGGGAAATTTTCGAACAGAAAAAATCTCTTGTTGGGGATTTTGCGATTAACTCATTTTCAAAGCTCGTGCAGACATTTGTTTCTTAGGCGTTGGAGGAATTAGTAAGAATGGTATTTCAACATACGCACTTCCAGAAACAGCTGTGAATCGTGTGATTTTAGAACGTACTACAGGACACCGCATTATCGTCACTGAAGGGTTTAAGGTTGGTCGTGATTCGAATTTTCATACTGCTGACTGTAATATGATTACTCATTTAATTACAGACCACACAGCAGATCTAGAAACTGTTGCTTATTTAAAGAGCATTGGTGTGAAAGTGTTGTTTATTTCATAGTGAAAAGAATGTAGAGGTATAAAATGATTGAATTAGGAGAACGATTAACTCGTGTCGCTAGTTTTGTTCCGAATGGTTCTAAGGTATGCGATGTTGGTAGTGACCATGCGTATTTACCAGTGTACTTAATCCAAAACGACCAAATCAGTTGCGCAATCGCAGGAGAAGTCGTGGAAGGACCATTCTTATCTGCTAAACAAACGGTTCGTGATTATCGAATGGAAGACCGTATTGAAGTTCGCCTTGGTGACGGACTACAGATTCTTTCAAAAGAAGATGAAATTACGGCAGTCACGATTTGTGGAATGGGTGGAGAACTCATTTCTAGGATTCTTGAAGCTGGATACAGTGGGAGTCATCTAAATGGTCGTGAAAGACTCATTCTTCAACCGAACGTCGCGGAGCATTTTGTGCGTGAATGGTTAATGAATCATTCTTATCAAATTGTTGACGAAACAGTTGTTAGTGATAACCATCGCTTGTATGAAATTATCGTAGCAGAACCAGTGGAAGAAAGAGTAGAATATACAGAACTCGAATTAAAATACGGTCCAGTTTTATTGCAACAGCCTTCCGAATTATCGGTTGCAAAGTGGAATCGAATGAACCGTAAAAATAAAGAAATTTTGGAACAATTACAAAAGAGTAAGACTCCTCAACTTGAAAAAGTTGAGCAGTTTGAAAAAGCATTTAATGAATTGCAAGGAGTGATTGATCGTGCCAACAGTTAGAGATGTGGTAAGCCGTTTTGAAAAACGCGTACCAAAGAGTCTATCAGTCCCAAAAGATCCAATTGGACTTCATTTTGGAGATTGGAATCAAGAAGTGAAAGTGATCATGACAACACTGGATATTCGTCCAAGTGTCATTGAAGAAGCGATTGCTAAAAACGTTGATTTAATTATCGCGCATCATCCGCCAATTTTTAGACCAGTTGCGTTATTTGATTTAACCGTTCCGCAAAATAAAATGTTCCAACAAATTTTGAAGCATGATATTGCGGTGTACGCAGCACATACTAACCTTGATGTAGTAGAAGGTGGAGTGAATGATTGGTTGGCAGATGAATTACTATTATCTGACGTAACAGTGATGTCTCCAACGACAACAATCCCTTCTGTCAAAGTTATTACTTATGTTCCAAGAAATAGTTCGGATAAAGTTTTAGAAGCGATGTTTGAAGCAGGTGCTGGATCAATCGGAGATAACTATAAAGATTGTGCATTCCAAAGTTCAGGAATTGGGCAATTCACACCGATTGAGAATGCAAATCCAACTATTGGTTCATTGAATCAACGAGAATTTATAGAAGAAGTCAAACTAGAAGTTGTCTGCTCTGAAGAAGTGTTGAGTGATGTTTTACGCTCCTTAAGAGGAGCACATCCATATGAAGAACCAGCAATCGACGTCTTCTCATTGAAGAATGCAGGCAAAACATTAGGATTTGGTCGAGTTGGAGATCTTCCAAAAGAAATGACTGGGGAAGAATTTATCCATTTTGTTACTGAGCGTTTCAATTTGAAGGGGCTTCGTTATGTTCCTTCTCGCGTACATCCAGATGGCCTTATTTCAAGAGTCGCCGTTATGGGTGGTTCAGGCGGAAATTATTACATGGATGCTCTTAGAAATGGTGCAGACGCCTTTGTAACAGGAGATATTTTCTACCATACAGCGCATGATATAGAAGAAACTCCATTATTCTTAGTGGATGCTGGGCATCATATCGAAGTTGTATGTCGAAAACAATTAGCCAAATGGGCTCGTGAATGGAAAGAAGAAAACAACTGGGATGTAACAGTGATTGAAAGTGAAACTTTTACAGATCCATTTGAATTTTATAAAGCAGGTGAAGAAAATGCATAAAGAATTAACAGAACGTTTTATCCGTTACGCAAAGAAAGAAACTAGATCTGACGAAACAAGTCAAACAGTCCCAACAACGCCTTCTCAAACAGCGTTTTTAAAGGACTTAGAAAAAGAATTAAATGAATTAGGATTCCAAGAAGTGTATTTAAATCCTAAAAACAGCTTCCTAACAGCAACAATCCCATCAAACGTTGACCATGAAGTGCCAACAATTGGTTTCATTGCTCACGTGGACACAGCGGACTTTGAAGCTAGAAATATTCAACCGCAAATTCACGAAAACTATAATGGTGAAGCAATCGTTTTAGACGAAGAAGGAAAATTCGTACTTGATCCTAAAGACTTCCCGAACTTAAAGAACTATGTTGGACAAACATTAATTACAACAAATGGTAAAACATTACTAGGTGCTGACGACAAATCTGGTGTGACAGAAATCGTTACAGCAGGTTCTTATTTATTACAACATCCAGAAATCAAACACGGAAATTCGTGTAGCGTTTGGTCCAGACGAAGAAATCGGACGCGGTGCTGATTTATTCGACGTAGAACAATTTGCTTGTGATTTTGCTTATACAATGGATGGTGGACCAGTTGGTGAATTAGAATATGAAAGCTTCAACGCTTGCCGTGCTACAGTTCGTATTCAAGGAAAGAACGTTCACCCAGGAACAGCTAAAGATACGATGGTGAGCGCACTTGAATTAGCTCGTAAGTTCCAAAACGCACTTCCAGAGTTCGAAGTTCCTGAACACACAACAGGACGTGAAGGATTCTACCACTTAGTAGCAGCGGAAGGTGTTGTCGAAGAAGCTAAATTAGTGTATATCTTACGTGACCACAGCCGTGAATTATTCAATGCGAAAAAAGACATGATGTTACGTATCGCTTCTCGTATGAATAAAGAATTAGATACAGATCGTATTACTGTTGATTTACACGACGAGTACTACAACATGGCTGAAATCATCGAAAAAGATTTCCGTTGTGTGGATGTGGCAAAACAAGCGTTAGAAAACCTAGATATCGTTCCAATTATTAAACCAATTCGTGGTGGTACAGATGGTTCTAAGATTTCATTCATGGGATTACCAACTCCAAACATCTTTGCAGGTGGCGAAAATATGCATGGACGCTATGAATATGTTGCTGTGGAATCAATGGAAAAAGCAACACAAGTGATTATCGAAATCGCTCGATTAGCAGCGCTATAATTTTTAACAAGAAAAGGAAAGGAGTGAGTTCATGACATTTGATGGTATTTTCACCAAATGGATGATGGACGAAGTGGCGCCTCAATTAATTGGAGGACGTATTACAAAGATTCATCAGCCATTACCATACGATGTACAATTCACCATTCGTGCCAACCGTAAGAACTATTTACTGGTTTGTTCGGCACACCCAATGATGGCTCGTGTACAATTTATTTCTGAGAAACCAGAGAATCCAGAAGTTGCTCCTAACTTTTGTATGATTCTTCGTAAGTATTTGGAAGGGTCTATTATTCAATCGTTCACTCAAGTAGAAAATGACCGTATTTTACATTTGGATGTTTCTACACGTGATGAGCTTGGGGATAAGGCGGGGTATCGTTTTACCATTGAGATGATGGGACGTCATAGTAATCTATTTCTAGTGAATCAAGAAGACAACACGATTATCGATTGTGTGAAGCGTGTTTCTCTTGGGCAGAATAGTTATCGTACCTTACAACCAGGTGCAAGCTATGTGATGCCACCTCAAACGCAGAAGAAAAAAATCCTTTTGACTATTCGCTCTTTTGAACTAGATAGTTTACTCCATCCGTTTATCGGAGAACCTGGTGAAAGAACGTTGATGAATGTCTTTCAAGGGATTAGTAAACAGTCAGCTCATGAAATTGTGGAACGTAGTGAGAGAGGGCCAAAGCTTAGCCGAGGCCTTGCATCATTATCTCGAAGAAGGGAATACGGCAATTCAGCCTACACTTACAAAAGCAGAGGATGGGAAGACGTACTTTTTACCGTTTCCGTATTTGAGTAAGACGGGTGAATCCCAAAGTTTTGAGACCCTATCTGAATTACTAAGTGCATACTATGTACAGAAGATTCAAGAAGAGAAGATTCAGCAATTAGCAGGGCACCTGTTACAAATGTTGAAATCTGAACTTCGAAAGAACCGTGAGAAAATGGTAAAACTCGATGAAGACTTAGCTAGAACAGAAGATGCAGATCATTATCGCGTATATGGAGACTTGATTAACACATACCAACACCAGATTGAAAAAGGTGCAATTAGTGTAACGGTTCAAAACTTCTACGCGGATTATGAAGAAGTGACGATTCCATTAAATCCATTATTAACGGCTTCTCAAAATGCCCAGGCGTATTTTAAAAAATACCAAAAACTTAGAAATGCAGTAACGCATATACATGAGCAACAAAAAGCAACGAAGAATGAAATGGACTACCTCGAGAGTGTTATTTACCAAATTGAAGAAGCGGATGTATTTAACTTAGAAGCGATTCGTGAAGAACTTGTTGAGAGTGGCTACTTAAAACGTTCTGCGTTGAAAAAAGGTATTAAGAAACAAGGTGGCGCAAAACCACATGTATTTTATGCAACAGACGGCACACGAATCTTGGTTGGACGAAACAACTTACAAAACGACCAATTAACACTTCGACAAGCGAAAAAGGAATACTTATGGCTTCATGCGCAAAATATTCCAGGGTCTCACGTGATTATTGAATCTAGTAATCCAGCGGAAGAAACGATTGGTGAAGGCGCGATGCTTGCTGCATACTACTCAAAATATCGTCTTTCTGGAACGGTTCCAGTGGATTATGTTCAAGTTTCAAAAATTCGTAAACCAAACGGTGCCAAACCAGGTTTTGTAGTCTACGAAGGTCAGCAAAATACGTATATCACGCCAGATCCATTAAAGGTTGAAGCGTTAAGAAATAATAAACCGAAATAGAGGGATATTATGAAAATTATTGTGACGGGATTTGACCCTTTCGGAGGGGAAACGATTAATCCATCGATTGAATGTGTGAAGGCTCTCCCAGAAATTGAAGGAGTAGAACTCATTCGTTTAGAATTACCGACTGTATTCAAGGAATCAGCAAAGCGTTTAAATGAAGTCATTAATGATGTGAAACCAGACGCAGTATTGAGCGTTGGTCAAGCAGGGGGAAGACCTGGGATTACAATGGAACGTATTGCGATAAATGTCGATGATGCGAGAATTCCTGATAATGTCAGTCAACAACCAATTGATGAAGAAATTCAAGTTGAAGGTGAAGCAGCTTACTTTTCAACGTTGCCGATCAAACGAATTGTAAAAGCAATCCGTGAAGCAGGAATTTCGGCGGAAGTTTCCAATTCCGCTGGGACATTTGTATGTAATCACATCATGTATCAATCATTATTTGCTGCAACAAAGGCCGATAAGCCTTTTAAAGCAGGATTTATGCATATTCCGTTTATTCCAGAACAAACGACGGATAAACCGTCTCTACCGCTTGAAGAGAGCACAAGAGCTTTACAAATCGCGATTGAGACAATCCGTGATTATTTAAACGATGAAGATATTAAGGTTCAAGAAGGAACCATTTTTTAGAAAGGAGGGAGATGAATAATGTCTACTAAAGCAGCATATATTCATATCCCTTTTTGTTCGCATATTTGTTATTACTGCGATTTTAATAAAGTCTTTATTGAAGGACAACCAGTCGATGAGTATATTGAATTACTTATCAAGGAAATGGAATTGACTGGGCAAAAATATAAAATTGCACCACTGGAAACATTATATGTTGGTGGTGGGACACCGTCTTCATTGAATCCACACCAAATGGAACGTTTGTTAGATGGCATTCATCAACATTTACCGCTTCAAAAAGGGGCAGAGTTTACAATGGAACTCAATCCAGATGATGGCACACCTGAACTTCTTTCTGTAATGAAGGAAGGCGGCGTGAATCGTCTCAGCATGGGAGTCCAAACCTTCAATAACGATTTACTGAAAGCCATTGGTCGTAAGCATACAAAAGAAACGGCAATTCGTACTATCGAGAACGCAAGACAAGTCGGATTTGAGAATATGAGTATCGACTTGATTTTTAGACTTCCAAAACAGACCATTGCTGATTTCGAAGAAAGTCTAAAGATGGCGATGGCGCTAGACTTGCCTCATTATTCCATATACTCGCTTATTTTGGAACAGAAGACGGTTTTCTATAATTTGATGAGACAAGGGAAACTTCCTTTGCCGAGTCAGGATGAAGAGGCTGATATGTTTGAACTGGCGATGAAGACGATGGAGGATTTCGGTCGTCATCATTATGAGATTAGTAATTATGCACTTCCTGGATATGAATCAAGACATAATCTCCATTACTGGAAGGCGGATGAGTACTTTGCTTTTGGTGCGGGTGCTCATGGGTATGTGAATGGAGTTCGTTACCAAAATAATGGACCTATTCAACATTATCTGACTCCGTTAAGAGATGAAAAATTGCCTATTTTTTCAGAGACTTTGTTAACAAAAAAACAACTGATTGAGGAATTTATGTTCTTAGGGTTAAGAAAGTTTTCAGGTGTTTCAAAGAAGGAATTTATGGAAAGATTTGGAAATTCTATGGATGAAATCTACGGAGAAGTTATTCAAGAACTAATTGAAGAGGAGTTGCTCACAACTACTTCTGATGGGTACGTTCTAACTCACCAAGGGAAGTTTCTTGGAAATAACGTTTTCCAATCGTTTTTGATTGATGAAAATAAAAATGAAATTTTTTGAAAACAGGGGATATTGTTAAACATTTCTTAAAGAATGTGGTATCATATCTTATGGCATTTTAAATGCAAAAAAATAAAATATAAGAAAAGGGGATATCTATCCAATGGAAAATATCGTTAAGATCTTAACAGCACCAACATTTGTGTCTGCTATCTTCTCAACAATTTCAATTATCTTAGTGGGTTACATCATCCGTAAGAAAAATATTGTTGATGCAAACAGTGGTAAAGTCTTATCTAACGTTTTACTTTCAGTTGCGATTCCTGCGTTAGCGTTCAAAGCCTTCATGGTTGACATTAACGACAAAACATTCACAACTGGTTTAAACGTATTTATTTTTGGTTTTATCGCTTATGTCATTTTAATTCTTTTAGGAGAATTATTCTTTATTAAGGAGAAAGGTGACCGTAAAACTACTTTATCAGTATTAACAACTTTCGGTTCTACAACTTTCTTCGGTATTCCAATTATTAACGGATTGTTAGGAGCGACTGGTACTTTATACGCGAACATCTTTAACCTAGCTTACCGTGTATTCTTATACTCTTACGGTTTAATTCGTATGAGCGGATTAAAATTCGAGAAGAAAAACTTAAAAATGATTTTCGGTAACATCATCGTTATCGCAACATTTGCAGGATTATTAATCTGGATTTTCCAAGCTTCATTACCACAAGTTGCTGTACAAGTAAAAGTTGGTGAAGAAACTAAAGAAGTTATGTACGCTTTCTTACGTATCGATAAGACAGCTCCATGGTTATTCAAAGCTATTACTTACTTAGCTGACTTAAGCTCACCACTTGCATGGTTAGCAATCGGTATCACTTTAGGAAACATTTCTTTAGGTGAAGCCGTTAAAGATAAGATGGTTTGGTACTACAGCGTTGTTAAATTAATCTTAGTTCCTGCAGTATTCGTTGCAGTGATCTTCGCAGTTAGCCCATTCTTACCAATGGCTCCTGAAGCTTCAAAAGGTATTCTTATTATGTTAGCTACACCACCAGCAACAGTTGCAGTGGCTTACGCTATCAAATACGATAAAGAAGCAGCACTTGCAAGTAATGCTTCATTATTAGGAACTGTATTAGCAGTATTCGCAATCGTCTTCTGGATTGTTGTTGGATCTGTTATTTTCCCAGGAGTAGGTTAAACCAAAAAAAGTAGATCGAATTTCGGTCTACTTTTCAATTTATATAAAATGGAGGATTTAAAATGAAAGTTTTAGCATATGGTGTTCGTGAAGTTGAATTACCAATTTTCGAACAAGTAAACGAAAAATTTGGATACGAATTAACTTGTATTCCAGAATACTTAAATTCTGAAGAAACTGCTCGCAAAGCAGAAGGTTTCAAAGCTGTTATCTTACGTGGTAACTGCTGGGCGAACAAAGAAACTTTTAGATATCTACAAAGAATTAGGAGTAGAGTACGTATTAACTCGTACTGTTGGTGTAAACCACATCGATGCTGAATACGCAAAATCATTAGGAATGAAATTAGGTTACGTTCCTTTCTATTCTCCAAACGCAATTAGTGAATTAGCTGTAACATTAGCAATGATATTACTACGTAACGTTGCATATACTGCAGCAAAAACAAGCCAACAAGATTTCACTGTAGACACTCAAATGTTTGCTAAAGAAATCCGTAACTGTACTGTTGGGGTTGTTGGTATCGGACGTATCGGTTTAACTACAGCTACATTATTCAAAGGTTTAGGTGCTAACGTATTAGCATACGATGCTTTCCCTAAAGAAGGCGTTGACCATATCTGTACACAAGTTTCTTTAGATGAATTATTAGCTAAATCAGACGTGATTTCAATTCACGCTCCATACATTCCAGCAAACGGAAAAGTAATCACTAAAGAATTCATCAGTAAAATGAAACCAGGTGCTATCCTAGTAAACACTGCTCGTGGTGAATTACAAGATATCGATGCGATTATCGCAGCTTTAGAATCTGGTCACTTACGTGGTGTTGGTTTAGATGTATTAGAAGGAGAAAGCGAAGTATTCTTCAAAGACTTACGTGGTCAAGAAATCGCAAATCCTGCTATCCGCAAATTAGTTGAAATGTACCCACGTGTATTATTAACACCTCATATGGGTAGTTACACTGATGAAGCAGTATTAAACATGGTTGAAACAAGTTTTGAAAACTTAAAAGAATATGTTGAAACTGGTTCATGTAAAAATGACATTCAATGCTAATTGAAAGCAAACGAAAAAAATCTCTTAGAGCAATCTAAGAGATTTTTTTGCGTTTAATTATAAATATTTGAACACTGCTAGGAACATAAAAATCGCTCCAGCAAGTACGAATAGATGCCAAATGACATGATAGAAATTATGATATTTACGTTTGTAAAAGATTGTACCAAGAGAGTAGCTCAATCCTCCAAGGAAGAGATAAAGGATGCCACCCCAGCCCATGCTTTCATATAAAGGCTTCAATGTGAAAATGGATACCCACCCCATTGCTAAATAAAGAAAGACAGATATTTTGGAGAACTTCTCTAAGAAGAATGCCTCAATAATGACGCCTCCAATCGCAAAGGCCCAGATAGCAATACAGAAGGTTAATCCTTGTTGACCTCCGATTCCAATCAAGCAGAACGGAGTATAGGTCCCAGCGATTAATAAGTATATGGAAGAGTGATCAATCCGTTGGAATACTTTTGCAGCTTTGTAAATTTAAAACTATGGTAGAGTGTCGATGCTAGAAATAACAAGATAAGCGAAGCGCCATAAACACTAAATGCAATAATTTGAGTGGTGTTATTGACTGCTACTGCCTTCATTAAGAGAAGTACAAGAGCAGTAATCGCTAAGGCGACACCGATGCCGTGAGTGACTGCATTAAGTACTTCACCGATGATTTCGGACTTAATGGATTGTACTTTACGAGCTTTTTTTAGAGTGGTTTCTTTCATGAACTCACGCTCCTTTCGATAACTCTCATTATAGAAGGCAAATCATCTTTTGTCCAACAGACTTTCAAAGACTTTTCTATGAAATAGGAATTCATACCATCTTAAGAAAAATTTAATCAAAATTTGGATAGTCAAGGGACTCTATGAGTAGTAACTAATTTATAACATTAAGTAAATATTATGCATTTTCATAGTTTTGTGAAGGTGAGAGTTGTTTTTTTGTTCTAAAAATCTTTGCGGTTATAATTAATCAAATTCTTTATCAAATAAATTATGATGATAGGGATAATTGGACTGGAAAACTAAATAGAACACAATCAATTTAAAAGTTGATTGCGTTCAGTTTAGTTTTATTTTTTTCCATAAAGGTAACGATTAGCTATTAACCAAGTAGCAATATACATTATTACGTTAATCATAAATGCGACAACGATGACTATATTCCAATCATGGGATAAATTAGTAGTTACAATTCCCATGATTGTTGTACCAAAAAGTCCACCAATCTGTTTGTTAGCATTTAAAGTTGCACCAGCAATTCCAGATAATTCTTGACCAGCAGCTTCCATAAGAATAGTTGTAGTTGCTGGAGTTAACACTCCGATACCTAGACTCATTAAAGAAAATAAAGGGATTAGGATGTATAGTTGAATTTCATGAAAAAGAACTCCAATTCCAAAAATCCCTGCTGCTCCTACAATGGCAAAAATAATTGAGACAGTAGCGAGGCTTCCTACGGAAATTCGTTTTACAGCACGTGCATAGAATAAATTACCAACAATTAAGACAATCATTCCTGGTAGAATGAGGAGTCCAGAAACCATTGACGAGAGATTTAAATAAGTTTGAAAATAAAGTCCTAATACCAAAACAATACCGTATAATGAAATGTTAACTACTAAACCTAACAGATTAGAGACAATAAAGTTAGCATTTTTTAACAGTTGGTGGGGAACAATAGGTGCTTTACTTTTTTTATCGTGGATTACTAAACCAATAGAAAATAATATAAATAGGAGAAGAAGCAATAAGAGATTTGAGTTACTATAACCGTATTGATTCCCTTCAACAAGGTAAATAACTAGACTTCCGATAGTTGCAACTAGAAATAGATTACTAAAAATGTCAATTTTAGTCTTTGCATTGGCAATATTATTTTTCACAAGGACTAATATTGAAATTACCGTCAAAATCCCCAACGGAATATTGATTAGGAAAATCCCCCTCCATCCGAAGTAGTTAATTATTATCCCGCCAATAAAAAGAACCAGTACGGTTGCGACG
>BNJS01001151.1_pt1 | contig 22084 bp, 30 predicted proteins | sample 8540461 | NCBI WGS metagenome assembly BNJS01 (sample SAMD00202454, study PRJDB9452) | human saliva metagenome | isolation source: human saliva | place: Japan | reverse complement strand
AATCGACCAACCTCTTGTTCTGAACCTATCAATCTATCACTTTTTAGCTTCATTCGCTTTCTTAGCGACTTCAATCTGGTATTTCACTTGGTCAAATCCTGTACCTCCCAAAGGAATTTCGTCTTTGAACAGCAGTTTTAGGTTGCAAGTAGACATAGATATCCTCGGCAATGAGGGAATGATAGGTTTGCAATTCCTCCAGACTCCAATCTTGAATATTTTTAGCAGACTTGATAGAGTCTAGCACTAATCTTCCTACAACCTCATGAGCTTCTCTAAATGGCAAGCCTTTTCCTGCCAAATAATCTGCCAACTCAGTTGCATTTGAAAAGTCCTTCTCTGTCGATTCTTGCATTTTTTCCTTGTTTACCTGCAAGCTGGATAACATACCTGCCAATACATCGAGGGAATTTAAAATCGTTTCGACCGTATCAAACATTCCTTCCTTATCCTCTTGCAAATCCTTATTATAAGCTAAAGGCAAGGACTTCATGACTGTCAATAGTCCAAACAGATTCCCATAAACTCTACCAGTCTTTCCTCGAATCAACTCAGCCATATCTGGATTTTTCTTTTGGGGCATAATAGAGGAACCTGTTGTAAACGTATCTGACAAGGTAATGAATTGGTACTCAAAACTACACCAATTGATCATTTCTTCACAAAAACGACTCATATGCATCATGAGTATGCTGGCATTGGATAGAAATTCTAAGATAAAATCGCGGTCACTAACAGCATCCAAAGAATTTGTATAAGGTTGCTTAAACTCTAACAAATCGCTAGACAATTGGCGATCAATGGGGAAAGTCGTCCCTGCCAAAGCTGCCGCACCTAGAGGGCATAGGTCTGTATGCTTCTGGTTAAATTCAAAACGTTCACTGTCTCTCTGAAACATATTGTAGTAAGCCATCAGGTGGTGGGCAAAACTAATAGGCTGGGCATGTTGCAGATGGGTATAACCCGGCATGATCGTCTCCACATGATTTTCCGCCAAGTCTAATAAAACACCTTTGAGATGAGTCAGTTTATCTAGGACATGACCTAGTTGTTCCTTGAGATACAAGTGCATATCTGTCGCAACTTGGTCATTTCGAGAACGAGCTGTATGTAACTTCCCTGCAAGGGGACCAATTTTTTCTGTCAGCAACACTTCCATATTCATATGAATATCTTCGTTTACGATATCAAAGTCAAGTTGGCCTGCCTCTAGCTCTTCTAAAAGCTCTTTCAAACCTGCTTGAATCTTTTCTGACTCCTTCAAACTCAAAATGCCCGTCTGACCCAACATCTGAACGTGGGCTAAAGAACCAATCACATCAAATTTAGCTAATTTCTGGTCAAAAGATATACTCGCACCAAAGCGCTCTACCCAGTCTTCGACAGTACCTTCAAAGCGACCACCCCATAATTTTGTATTCTTAGCCATATCACATCCACCTCTCTATCCAATCGTCCTATTTGGCGCTTTTTTGAATCTCAGAATGAACCTTGGTTGGAAGTCCCCACAACTTAATAAAGCCAACAGCCGCATCTTGGTCAAAGGTATCCGCACTAGTATAAGTCGCCAAATTTTCATCGTAAAGAGAATTTGGTGATTTCCGAGCTACAACCTGAGCACTCCCTTTATAGAGTTTGACTTTTGCAGTCCCATTGACAACTTTTTGAGTTTCTTTAATATAAGCAATCAAGGCTTGCGTAGCTGGACTAAACCACAAAGCATTATAAATGAGATTTGATAATTCATTTTCTATAATTGGTTAAAATGAGCCACTTCTCTCACAAGCGTCAAGTCCTCAATTTCCTTATGAGCTGTCAGCAAGGTCACTGCACCTGGACACTCATAGATTTCTCTTGATTTAATCCCCAACCAAACGATTTTTCCACGTGGTCAATCCGTCCGACCCCATGTTTTCCCAGCTATTTCATTGAGTTTTTGAATCAAATCTGCCAATTTTAGCCCTTCTCCATTGAGGGAAACTGGAACACCTTCACTAAACTCAATATCAATGTATTCTGGCGTATCTGGAGCTTGCTCTGGAGAAGTTGTGATACCAAAGGCTTCTTCTGGAGCCTGATTCCATGGATTTTCCAAAATACCACACTCATTGGCACGTCCCCAAAGATTTTGGTCGACAGAGTAGGGATTGTCAAGGTCAGCAGGAACAGGTACCCCATTTTCCTTGGCATAATGAATTTCTTCCTCCCGAGACCATTTCCATTCACGAACTGGCGCAATCACTTTTAAATTGGGATCCAAGGCTGCAATCGATACTTCAAAACGTACTTGGTCATTCCCCTTACCTGTACAACCATGAGCAATTGTAGTCGCTCCTGTCTGATGCGCGATTTCAACCAATTTTTTAGAAATAAGAGGGCGGCTCAAGGCAGATACCAAGGGGTACTTTTGTTCATAGTAGGCATGTGACTGAAGAGCCACTAGCACATAATCTGTAGCAAATTCGTCCTTAACATCAATGACATAAGATTCGACTGCCCCAACCTTGAGAGCCTTATCATGGATGAAATCCAAGTCTTTCCCTTCACCCACATCCATACAAACTGCAACAACATCATAGTCTTTCTTTAGCCAGGTAATAGCAACTGATGTGTCCAAACCGCCAGAATAGGCCAAAATTACTTTTTCTTTACTCATGTTCTTTTCCTTCTTTCTATTTTTCAATGGACGCTTTAAAGGCATCCTCAATGAGTTTGTCTAATTCTCCAGACTCCTTCAACTTTTGAATGGTTTTATCGACTGCCTCTTTCAATTCCTTGCTATCTTTTTTCATGGCGACCGCGTAGGAATCATCTTGCTCTTTTTCAAAATTGAGGTCTGCGATTGCTAAATCAGGATTATTTTCCACAAATCCCTTGGCAACTGGTTCTTCAAAGATAACGGCATCCACTTGTCCTGATTTTAAATCTGTGATTAAATTCCCATTTTTAGGCAGAGATACGAGGGAAGAATTTTGTAGCAAATCTTTCGCCATCGTCTCTTGAATCGAACCTTTCTGCGCTCCGACCTTTTTCTGCGCCAAGTCGTTGACAGACTGATAAGTGGCTAAATCAGATTTTTTGACAATGAGCTTATTTTTTGAAGTATAGTAGGGAATTGAAAAGTCGAAACACCTTGCTCCGTTCATCTGTCTTAGAAACACCAGATATGGCAAGATCGGCTTTTCCTGATTGAACACTAGCCAGTACATTGTCAAAACTCATGGGAGATAGTTCCAATTCGACACCTAGTTCTGTTGCGATAGCCTTTGCTAATTCGATATCTGAACCCACAATCTGATTTTTCCCATCAACCACTTTTTGGTATTCAAATGGAGCAAAATCTGGATTGAGAGCTACAACCAATTTTCCTTTGGACTTGATGGCTTCAATTCCAGCCGATTGATTGTTACTACAAGCAAATAGTAGGGGAGCATCACTAAACCAAACATCGTCATCAACACCTTCTTCATCTTATTCATAACAAAGCCTCCTTTATGTTTATTCCTTTTTGTTGTATAAATAATACTCCTATCCTCATCGTTTGTCAAGCCTAAATTGAAAAATTTTTCAATTTGAAACAAAAAAACCTAGAAATACTACATAAAAATGTCATTCCTAGGCGTATTTATGCTATTTCTCTCTGGAAAACATGAGTATTCAGTCAGTCAAAAAGAAGCTGAAACGAACTCATTTCCCCTCGCCCAATTCAATGATACGATGACATTTCGTTTTTCCATCTTAGAACCCAAGAAAAGCACAAACAGGATATCTAAGCCTGTAAATCCTGCAAAAAGTAGGAGCAGGAAAAGTGCCTGTGCAAAAGAATAGCAGGGCTACAAAAGGAAGGCTATAGACAGCTAATAGAAGACCCAGCAAGGAACGATACCGATCTATCAATTTCCAGCCCATAAACTTCTTGGTAATAATATCTGTTCGCTTCAATAAGAAAGTTGTTACTAGTAGAAGTAGGAAATCATCATACTAAGAAGACCAACCAAAGCAAAGAGTATGTTGAAATTCCGAACAGCATCTCGATAAGAATCTACTTTCTCTTGTTGAATGGCTTGAATAGATGAAAATTTTAAATAATTCCCATCTGATAATTTCTCAACTAACGCTGTCACCTCTTTTTGATGTTGAGCTGTATTTTCGATTTTAATGGGATTATTTAAACCTGTTGTTGACAGGGAAGCTTTTTCATCCCACATCATATCAGAATCATTGACCAAGCTAATAATTGGATTGTAGAGATTTTCCTTTCGCTTCTCGTTATAAGGGAAAAATGACCAATCTCCTTCATAATAGGCAATCTCGACATCCACCTCCTCTATCCTTCGTTTTTGCTGCTCTTCATACTTCATTGATTGATAGGTAATCAACTTCCCCAAGAGCTGGTTTTTCTCTTCTTCACCTTTCGTACTTGCTGGCATCAAAATAACTTTTTTAGTGCCGGTATCGGGTAACTTGAATCCCTTGCTCTTTAGAAAATTGCGATTAGCATAGTAAACATCCACCGTATCTGTTAACTGATATTGCTGAATCTGTTCTGATTTGACAAAATTTTTTACAGGAAGACTGCTACTTTGCACATAGCCCGCCTGCGTTTTTTCTACCAAATCCTGATAAAATCGATAGAAATAATCCACTGCTTGTCCCTGAGCCTGCCAACTGCTCTTGCCACAGGTTATCATTGAGTTGGAAAGTTTCTAAGGTCAGATAATTTCCTTGACTGATCCACTGTTTCTGGTAATCCAACTCTTTGTTTTCTTGTTCCAAACTTTTCCCCACCCCAACTAGCAAGACTGTCAGTAAAATGGTGGTTCCTATTTTCATCAAATAATTAAAGAGTAGACCAAATTTGAAAGATGAAAAACCTTTCAGCAGAGAGCTGATTGTCATTTTTTGGATTAAGAGATAAGTCAACCAACTGATAAAGAGATAAAGCTGCAAAAGCAAAAAATGAGACAACCACAGCATAGGGAACAAATCTTTCGGCTTATAATCAAGCAAGAAAAACACTCCTAGATTGATCACAAGCGCCCCACCTAGGAGGAGGTAGAGGTTGCCTTTCACAACATCAGCTAAAACAGCCCGATCTTGAAAACCAAGTAATTTTTGTACCCCAACTCTTTTCATCTCCATCATCGGCTGATACACTGTTACTAAGACAAGAAGCAAAATAGCCAAGACAAAAATAATAGCAGATAAGAGCAAATCTCGATTTAAGACTTCCACTGCACTTTTATAGTTTGGCTCTAGCAAGGTAGCCTGGTCTATATTGAAAAAATCGCTCCATTTCTGTACAATCCTATCCTTGTCCATCTTTTGTGTAGAAGTTATCGTATAGCGACCATTTAAACTACGAGATGTATCCTTGATATAGGTTTGAAAAGTCATAAGCTGAATAGGTTTGGCTTTTAGAAAGGTCGGAATCGTACCAAGTTTATTGGAAATTTCTTTATTACTGTAAACTCCCTCACCATCTGTGGTAAAATCAAGGGAAGAAAGTCCAAACTCTTGGTAGGGGAAGGTATCTTTATCAAAAACACCAGACTTGACCACCTCATCACCACTGTCTGTTTTGATAATGGAGACTTTGTACTCCTTTGATACATCCTCAAAAAATCGAAGAACAGATACTGCAGGTTCATTAATATCTTTCAAATACAAATCCAAAGAATCTACAGTCTTTCCCATTTCCCGAATCCGCACCACTTCTCGTGTGTAGTTTATATTAAAAACAAAAAAAGTGGTACACAAAAGCAGGAGTAACATACAGAAATTACTGATTTTTTTCATAAAGATACCTCCAATAAAGTTCTCCCTCTCCTAATAGGAGAGGGAAAATTCCACTTAAAATCCATAGAAATATTCTAATCCTGTTGGCGGAATCTTTGTGAGGGAAGCTTGAGCCCAAACCTAGGGAGCTTCACGCTCCTTAGAGATTCTACTACCATGTCGGACCGTTGCTGTATGAGATCGAGTAGAATGTAAATAATCAGAATATCCAAAAGTTCCTGTCCAACCTACTCCATAATTCCATTGACCACCATCAACCCATACTGCTAAAGCATTTGTAGTAGCAAGCAAACCGCATGCCATTACGGTTGCTACACCATTTTTTTCATATTTGCTTCATATTATACAGTATTTTTCAGAAAAAAAGATAGAATTATTCATTTGTAAACATCGAAGTTCTGTTCTTTAAACAAGATTGATTATAACATTTTTTTGAAGAATACAAGGGAGTCCCATATTGACTCCTTGATTTGAAAAATATTTTAACTATTATCTTTATTCTTAAAACTAGAAATTGTAATATATTACCACATTCGTTTGATTTCTTCTCTATAAGCGACCTTATATCTCATTGCTGCATCATAGTAAAAATGGTAACAGTATTTGTAAAATTGATACCCTTTTCGATAGTATCTGTTTAGTTTTACATACATGCCCGGAGCTCCTTGTCCTAATAAGGCATCTAATATTGAACCAATACCAATCGCAGGGGTTAAATAAGGGATTAGAGCAGAAATAACACCTAGCAATACTGTACGACCTCTATTTTGAAAGTCAATATTATAAGTATGTGTATCAAGATAATACCAAGTAGTAGCTGATCTCGCCATAACAGGCTGTTCAGTTGACTGCTCTTCATCTTTACTTACTTGAACCATACTATCAAATTCATCTGAGGTTAGTTCTAAGACCCCATCAATAAAAACATTGTGTTCGTCATCAATATATACTTTTGACACCGTTCCATCTTCGTTTGTGATTGCTAGATTATGTGAATCTACAACACGAACATACGACGGATTGGATTGAAAATCAGACGTTGTCAAATTAGATTTGCTATTCATAGCAGATTCTAAAGCTAAAGCCGTTGGAGAGAATATATTAAGAAAAAATTATGGTCAAAAGAAACAGAGAACATTTTTCATTTTGCAAACCTACTTTCTTATAAAATATTTAATGACAACATAACTAATAGGGAATGTTAACAGTATCAAAAATATAATTTGAATCTTATAAATATCTGGTTGAAAAATGAAATATAACAACCCGTCAACAACAATCCCATGAAAAACGACACCAAAAATAAAAATCAACTATATAGTCATTTTTATTTCTTTTTCAAAAATATCACCTCCTAGCACTATACAAATCTAACACCAATTGGCTAATGATAGCACATTACGTCTCTATATGTCGTAAGCTCCCTCCTCTCTTGATTAAATAACTAGCGCATTATATTGGCCAATTCCACGGAAACTGTGAAGCTAAGGTGACCAAGAATGCAAAAAGACCAAAAAGCGAAAATACTTTTTTTATCCATAATGTTTCTCCTATCTTTTTATAGCTATATTATAACTCTTTTTTTCTTAACGCCAAAGATTTTTGTTTGCTTTTTCACAAAAATTATCTTAGATCTTTATTTTTACTTTTTCTGTCTTTATGATACAATATTTTTAATCAATTTCTATTTTTGTTAACTTTTTTCACGAACAAGGAGGAAAACATGCGCTACGATTTTGGAAATGTTTATAAAGAAATCCGTGAGTCAAAAGGTTTGACCCAAGAAGATGTCTGTGGCAGCGTCCTTTCAAGAACCAGTCTATCAAAGATTGAAAGTGGCAAGACAACCCCAAAATATGAAAATATGGAGTTTCTTCTCCGGCAAATCAATATGAGTTTTTGAAGAGTTTGAATATATCTGTCAACTTTATCAACCAAGTCAACGCACAGAAATCATACAAAAGCTATCTCAATATGAGCTCAATCCTAGGGACCAGTGAACTCGAAAAACTATTTCAAAAATGTCAAGACTACCTCAAAACTCACCACGACCTCCCCATAAAAGAGATACGAGATATGCTAAAAATTGTTATCTATACCCGCCAAAATGGGACTAAAAAACTGTCAATCGAAGTTAACAATACTGTAAAGAAGCTATGGAAGAAGATAGAAAAGCAGGACACTTGGTACGAGAATGACTTAAAAATTCTCAATACCATTCTCTTTACCTTTCCTATAGAACATATCCATCTCATCACTGGAAAAATCTTGCAACGCTTAGAAGTCTATAAAAACTATCAACATTTATATGACTTGCGAATGGCAATTCTACTCAACCTCTCCACCATTTACTTATACAATCAAGATAGAAATATGTGTAAACAAATATGCTATACTTTACTAGAAGATGCCAAGAACAAGAAAAGCTACGATAGGCTTGCTATCTGCTATGTCCGTATTGGGATTTGTACGGATGATTCTAAACTTATCCAAAAAGGTTTCTCCCTTCTGGAACTAACCGATGAAACCTCCATGCTAGCTCATCTCAAAAAAGAAGTAGAGACCTATCATCAACCAAAGGAAATATAAAAAAGTCGAGGGATTTCCTCGACTTTTACATATTTTTCTGTTAGCTAGTTCTTAATACCAACCGTTGTTAAGCCAGAAGTTCTTGGCAGCTGTCCATGAACCGTAACGTCCTGCAACATAAGCATCAGCTACACGTTCTTGGTTTTCTGCTGAGTAGTCACCGTTCAAGTATGAATCTGTCAATTGGTAACGTCCGATGTAACGTCCGTTTGTCGCTGTGTAGCTACCACCTGATTCTTTTTGAGCGATCCATTCTTTGGCTTCTGCTTCAGAACCACTTACTGTAGAAGCTGCTGCAGTGTTGCTTTCTGCTGCTGGAGCTGCTGGTGCAGCTGGCGCTTCATAGGTTGTTGTTTCAGTTGTTTCTTCTGCAGTTTCTTCTGTAGCAGCTGGTGCTTCATAAGTTGTCGCAGATGCTGCAGCGGTTGCTGTTACTGTCGATGGAGCTGTTCCTTCTATAACCAAGACTTGGTCCACAAAGATCAAGTGGATGTTTTCAATCTTGTTTTTTTCTGCCAATTTTTCAACAGTAGTGTTGTACTTCTCAGCGATTTCTGAAAGAGTGTCGCCTGGTTTAACTGTGTAAGTTACATTTTCTTGCGCAGACGCAAGGGCTGGTGCAAAGAAGGCAAGCAAGGCTGCTAGTCCTGCAAAGGTTGTTTTTGATTTTTTTGTTGTTAATGTCATATCTAAAAATTCTCCTTTTTATCTATGATACTATTTTACTCCTCGAATGTTACCATTTCTTGACGGTTTTCGTGTAGAAATATTACAAAAATGTTTTATATTTACCTTTTTACGGAGGTTTTTGTCACAAAAGACCTTATTTTATACTAACTTTAATCATTTTAAGCTTTTGATAAGGGAAATAAGCGCAGCGGTCCATTCTTTGATATAATAGATATAAGAATCTTTGTAAGGGGAAACAGATGCAATCACTTCGTTTTCAATCTGTCTTTGATATTATCGGGCCTGTCATGATTGGCCCATCAAGTAGCCATACTGCTGGAGCTGTTCGTATCGGAAAAATCGTCTCTTCCATCTTTGACGATACGCCGACAGAAGTCGAATTCCAATTATTTAACTCATTTGCCAAAACCTACCGTGGTCATGGAACTGACCTTGCTCTCGTCGCTGGTATATTAGGTATGGATACGGATGATCCTGATATTCCAAATAGCCTAGAGATTGCCCATAAACGTGGTATCAAGATTGTCTGGACCATTCAGAAGGACAGCAACGCTCCTCACCCTAACACCACTAAAATTACTGTGAAGAATGAACACAAGTCCATCAGTGTGACAGGAATTTCCATTGGTGGGGGAAATATCCAAGTTACGGAGCTTAACGGCTTTGCTGTCTCTCTCAACATGAATACACCGACCATCATCATCGTGCATCAGGATGTTCCGGGTATGATTGCCCATGTCACAGAAGCCCTCTCTCGTTTTGATATCAACATCGCTCAGATGAATGTGACTCGGGAAAAAGCTGGAGAAAAAGCCATCATGATTATCGAAGTCGATAGTCGAAGTTGCGAAGAGGCGATTGAAGAAATTCGAAAAATCCCTCATCTCCACAATGTCAATTTCTTTAAGTAGGAGGAAACATGTTTTATTCTATCAAAGAATTGGTTGAGCAAGCAGATCTAGACTTTCAAGGAAATGTCGCAGAACTCATGATTGCGACAGAATATCAACTAACTGGTCGGGAACGGCCAGAAGTTCTCCTCCTCATGGAACGCAATCTAGAAGTCATGAAAGCCTCTGTCGAGCTCGGTCTCAGTGAAAACAAATCCCGTAGTGGCTCTAACAGGGTGGAGACGCGGCCAAACTAGACCGCCATCTCAAAAGTGGCAAGGCCTTGTCGGACTTTACCATCCTATCAGCAGCCCGTAATGCCATCGCGGTCAATGAACACAATGCGAAGATGGGCTTGGTCTGCGCTACTCCAACCGCAGGAAGTGCTGGTTGTCTGCCAGCCGTTCTCACTGCTGCTATCCAAAAAACTAGACCTTAGTCACGAAGAACAGCTGGATTTCCTCTTTGCTGCTGGTGCCTTTGGATTAGTTATCGCAAACAATGCCTCTATCTCAGGTGCTGAAGGTGGCTGTCAGGCCGAGGTTGGCTCTGCATCTGCCATGAGTGCCGCAGCCTTGACCTTGGCTGCAGGTGGAACGCCCTATCAAGCTAGCCAAGCCATCGCCTTTGTCATTAAAAATATGCTGGGCCTCATCTGCGACCCCGTCGCTGGTTTGGTTGAAGTTCCCTGTGTCAAACGCAATGCCATGGGAGCTAGCTTTGCCTTTATCGCAGCAGACATGGCCTTGGCAGGTATCGAGTCTAAGATCCCTGTTGACGAAGTCATCGATGCCATGTACCAAGTCGGATCAAGCCTCCCAACTGCCTTTCGTGAAACGGCTGAGGGTGGACTCGCCGCCACACCTACTGGTCGCCGCCTACAAAAAGAAATCTTCGGAGAATAAGTTTATATCTGTTAGGAGAAATCATGTCCCTCTATCTCAGCAATCTTTTTTGATCTAGACGGAACCCTGGTTGACAGTTCCCTCGGGATCCACAATGCCTTTACCCATACCTTTAAAGAGCTAGGAGTTCCAAGCCCTGATGCCAAAACCATTCGTGGTTTCATGGGGCCACCACTTGAAAGTAGTTTTGCAACATGCCTTCCCAAGGAACAAATCTCAGAAGCTGTGCAGATATACCGCTCTTACTACAAGGAAAAAGGAATCCACGAAGCCCAACTCTTCCCCCGAATAACAGAATTGCTTCAAGAGCTTTCGCAAAACTACCCTCTATACATCACTACAACAAAGAATACTCCTACTGCTCATGATATGACTAAAAATCTGGGAATCCATCATTTCTTTGATGGCATTTACGGCTCTAGTCCTGAAACGCCACATAAGGCAGATGTCATCCGTTACGCCTTGCAAACGCATCAACTCCATGCAGACCAAGTCCTCATCATTGGGGATACCAAGTTTGATATGATTGGAGCCCAAGAAACTGGCATTAAAAAGTTTGCTGTTACTTGGGGATTTGGAGAAGAGGCTGATTTACTCAGCTATCAGCCTGACTGGATTGCCCATACCATTGATGATATCATTAGCCAGCTCTAACCATACAAAAATACTCCTAACACTAGTGAACTAGGTTGAGGAGTATTTTTTATATGTTGTTACTATCAGAAGGAATCAACTCCATGCTTAAGCAGTAATTTGATCCTGTTCTTCAGTATCTGTATCTTCATCCTTCTTACTTGGCCAAGCAAGCATCACAATAAGAGCAATCGGTCCAACGATAGGAACCAAAGCAATGAAGATAAAGGCCCAGTGGAAACCAGCGTCTCGTAAGCAGCGAAGCGACTCAGACGTTTTTAAATGGAGTAGAAATATCTTAATATTTTCGTACCATTTCTTCAAACCGAGAATCTTCCGTATTCTCTTTATCTTTTTCACTATTTTCTATCACTTTTTCTACAAATCGTTGACTTGGCATAGCGAGCATAACGAGCAGTGTTATTGCACCCAAAGGAACAAATACAATAAAAATATAGGCCCAATGGATACCCACATCTCGTAAGCGACGTACTATCAGTGCTAGTAGAGGAACAAACTCTACTATAAACAAAATAATACACACACTGAATACCGCAATATTCCTGATGGCTTTATCAGATTCTACTCCAGTAAAAAGTGAGTAGTAGGCGGGCAAGAAAATCACCATATTTAGCAGCCAAACCCACCAAAACTCTGGACGTGTAGAACGACCAGAAAAATTTAAATACCCCTTCCAAAAATTTTTGTAAGCATTCAGCATGCATGGACCTCCTTTCATTATATCTATTCACCATCTAGCCCATATCTTTATCTTGCTTTCGAAAATAAATTTATCGTTTCAGATCTACTTAATCCTCAAAAACCAGCCTCCTGCTTTAAACAGAAAACTGGTTTGTCTTTTTCATTTTAAAAATCAGTCGAAATCCTTACTCAGCATGAGTTGTCTCATTCGCAAAAGAAATGATCGCTTCTTTGAGCTCATCTCCGCTGAGTGAACGGAACACCTCAATTTTTGATTGATGGCTTCTAGTGGCATGACATTTACCTTACCAACGAAAATCTTGTCCATGACTTGGTTATCAACCAATTCGGTCGAAACCAAGAGTTCTTCATAGAGTTTTTCCCCTGGTCGAATCCCAACTTCAACGATTGGAATTTCACTTTCTGTATGTCCGCTTAGAAGGACCATTTTCTTAGCCAAGTCATAGATCTTGACTGGTTTGCCCATATCAAGGATAAAGACTTCTCCGTCCTTAGCATAAGCGCCAGCATGGATTACCAGACGACTGGCCTCTGGAATGGTCATGAAGTAACGTGTCATACGGAAGTCTGTCACCGTTACAGGACCGCCTTCAGCAATCTGACGTTCAAAGACAGGAATCACGCTACCACGACTACCGAGAACATTCCCAAAACGAACTGCACAGTAGGTTGATTTGCTACATTGGTTAAAGCCAGTGACGATCAACTCTGCCACGCGCTTGGTTGCACCCATAACATTCGGTGGATTGACCGCCTTGTCAGTCGAAATCATGACCATCTTAGGCACTTTTGGCCTCATCAACAGCCTTGGCAACATTGTAAGTTCCGAGGATATTGTTTTTGAAGGCTTCTTTTGGATTGCGCTCCATCATCGGAACGTGCTTGTGGGCAGCGGCATGGTAGACAATGGCTGGTTTGTACTGTTCAAACACTTGTAAGAGACGGTCATAATCCTGAATATCTGCAATGACAGGAACATAATCAATCCCTTGGAATGTACGGATCAATTCATGATAAACGAGATAGATTGAGTTTTCCCCATGTCCCAGCAAAATCACACGCTCTGGATTGAAGCGGCTAACCTGACGACAAATCTCCGAACCAATCGAACCACCAGCGCCTGTCACCAAGATAGTCTTGCCTGTCAGTTCTGAACCCAGACGGGACTCATCCAAACGAATTTCCTGGCGTCCTAAAAGATCTGTAATATCAATTTTCTGGAAGCCACTGCCTCCACCCGGTTGGTGAAGTCCTTGCACAACTGTCTCAACCTTAGGCATCTTGTAACATTTGACGCCTAGTTTATTACACATCTGCAAAATGCGTTCGTACTCTGAAGGGTCAAGCGAAGGGATTGCTACGATGACACGCTCGATTTGGTGACGTTTAGCCAATTCTGGCAGATTGTCATAGGAACCCAAAACTGGGATTCCACCTAGTTTTTGTCCCTTTTTCTTTTCATCATTATCCAAAATCCCACTAGCTCAAGCTCGCTAGTTGGATGTTGGTAGCTGTTCATAAAGAGGGCACCACCATCACCAGCACCAATCAAGAAGGTCCGACGGTGTTCTCCATCTCCACTACCTTTTTTACGTTTGGAGTAAATCAATTGCCAAGTGATACGAGGAAGCAAAATCAGGAAGGTACTCAACAAAATGAAAAGTACGATGAAACGGATAGAAAATAGTGGAAGGAAGGCATAGCAAATCCCATAGGAAAGAACACTACTAAATGTTACTCCAAAAAAGATTTTCATGAAATCCGTAATCTTACTGTAGCGGCTAATACTAGCATTCAGCCCCCAAAAAGCAATCATAATCTGATAGAAGAAGAAGGCTAAAAGAGTGTAGATCACGTAGTCCACAGGCGCTGGATTTATTAGGCCATAAAACAAGATATAAGATACGATGATGGAAACCACCATACTCAGAATGTCAAATATCCCCCAAAACACCTGTTTTTGTTGTTTATTCAAAATTTCAACCAGATCAATAACATAATCTGCTAGTTTTTTATTCATCGAAGTTTACTCCCCCTTACAAGAGTCGGATAAAGCTGTTTTCATCATAATATGCCTCGTTTCATCATACTCAATCCGAGGCTTATTTGCTTTTTCTTAGAAGTTTGACAAAGATAAACTGACGTACAAAGCCTGGGCAGAGTGCAACGATTGCTTGAATGGCAATGCTTTTCGCATATTCCATGTAGGAAATTTGCCCTCTCTCAAGCATGCGCTGACGGGCCTGGCGATAGAGTTTGAGGTAGCGCAAACCACCACGACGTTCAAACATCCCTGCTCCCACACGAACCTGACACAAGATCTGATCCAGATTTCCAGTCTTAGCTCCTGCGGCAATCATATTGAGCCAGAGGAGATCATCTTCCATATAAAGTCCATCTTCATAGTTGCCTGCCTTGAGAACCATATCCTTCTTGAACATCACTGTCATATGGTTGAAGGCACTTCTCATTCTTTGGTAAGCCACAATGTCTGCGTGCCGAGTTGGGACACGACGGTAAGAAACAATCTCGTCAGGATTGTCAATAAATTCTGCAATATGTCCACCTAAGAGATCCAGATTTTTCCTGTTCCATTAGTTGGACTTGCTTTTTCAAAAGCGGTCAGCTACCGCTAAATCATCTGTATCCATACGAGCGATGATATCGTACTGACACTGTAAAAACACCGTATCGAAGAGCCAAACCTAAACCTTGATTTTTCCTCTAAGGGCAACGCTTAACTGGAATTTCTGACTGAGCTTCCACTTCGTCTAGCACCTGATAGAGTTCTGGTGTGAGAGGCCCATCCTCTACGAGAACAAGCTCACTCGGTTTTAAGGTCTGGTTTTGAACACTTTTGATGGCATCTCTCAAAAAAATGTCGGATTTTTCCTTTACATAGACCGACATCAAGACGCTAATTTTTTTGCTTTTTCAGACACAGTTTTTTTCTCCAATATATAGATTTCCTTCCACTATTTTTATCACAAAATTTCCTAGTTTCCTATTTTTTTATATCAAATCAAGGAAAAATTCTAGTAAAGAAATCTGTCTTCTTTCTGTATATTTTTCAGTTAAATCTTTCCAGCTTCCCTTCCAGTCTTTACTTGACATTATATAGAAAAAAACCTTAAAAATAAGCTGTTATTAAAGTCATCTTATCGAGGTTTTCATGAAAAAACAATCACTCTTTTTTGTTCTAGGAATTGTCTTAATCGGGACTGTTTTGCGCTCTCCTTTTACTGCTTTACCAACTATTTTAGGAGACATTGCTCAGGGGCTAGGAGTCGAGGTCAGTTCTCTTGGGATTTTAACCAGTCTCCTCTCTTGATGTTCGCCCTTCTCTCTGCTTTTACGAGTCGCTTGGCGCAAAAGATTGGGCTAGAGCATCTCTTTACTTACTGTCTTCTTCTCTTAACTATTGGCTCTGTCATTCGTATCTTCAGCCTTCCCCTTCTCTATCTAGGGACCTTGATTGTCGGAGCGAGCATTGCTATTTTTAATGTTCTTCTCCCAAGTATGATTCAGGCAAATCAGCCTCAAAAGATTAGCTTCCTAACGACACTCTATGTCACTGCTATGGGGATTTCCACAGCTATTGCTTCTTATCTATCTGTCCCTATCACCCAAGCTAGTTCTTGGAAGGGCTTGATCCTCGTTCTCAGCCTTCTCTGCTTGGTCACTCTGCTAGTCTGGTTACCAAATCATCGCCACAACCACTATCTAGAAGGGCCAGCAAGAAAAGAAATCGAAAAGAAAATATTCTAAAAAAGCAAATCTGTCTGGGCTCATCATTGTCTTTGGTGGTCTTCAGTCCTTGCTCTTTTATACAAGCATGACCTGGTTGCCAACTATGGCTATTAGTGCTGGTCTTTCTAATAGTGATGCGGCTCTTCTGGCTTCTATCTTCTCGCTGATCAGCATTCCTTTTTCCATGACCGTTCCAAGTCTGACTACTCGTCTGTCAGATGGTCATCGTCAAGTCATGCTGGCAATCATCTCCTTCTCTGGTATGACAGGAATTGCTATGCTCTTGTATCCAGCCAATAATTTCCTCTACTGGTTAGTCGCTCACCTCTTGATTGGAACTGCCTGTAGCGCTCTCTTTCCTTATCTCATGGTTTGCTTCTCACTTAAGACCAGCTCGCCTGAAAAGACTGCGCAACTCTCAGGTCTGGCGCAAACAGGGGGCTACATCTTGGCGGCCTTTGGTCCTACCTTGTTTGGTTATAGTTTTGATCTTTTCCAATCTTGGGTTCCAGCTGTCCTTGCCCTTCTAGCCATTGATATCATCATGACTATCTCGCTCTTTATGGTGGATAGGGCTGATAAGATTCTCTAAACTCCTAATTTTTACTAGGAGTTTTTTTATATATAAAATTTTTACACATATTTCTTGACAGGGCTTTCATTTTGAGATACAATATATTTGAAAAGAGTATATATAAAATTTTTATATAATATAAAGGAGGTTTCCCATGTACTTCCCAACATCCTCTGCCTTGATCGAGTTTCTCATCTTGGCTGTACTGGAGCAGGGGGATTCTTATGGTTATGAGATTAGTCAAACCATTAAGCTCATCGCCAATATCAAAGAATCTACGCTCTATCCCATTCTCAAAAAATTGGAAGCCAGTGGCTTTCTGACCACCTACTCTAGAGAGTTTCAGGGGCGTATGCGCAAATACTACTCCTTGACCAATCGGGGCGTAGAGCAGCTCGTTACTCTAAAGGAAGAGTGGACGCTCTATACCGAAACCGTCAACGGCATCATAGAAGGGAGTATCCGCCATGACAAGAACTGACTATCTGACTCAGTTAGAAACCTATCTCCATAAACTACCTGAAGCTGACCGCATCGAAGCTATGGACTACTTTAAGGAACTATTTGACGATGCAGGTCCAGAGGGCGAAGAAGAACTCATTGCCAGTCTAGGAACCCCAAAAGAAGCAGCTCATGATGTTTTATCTAACCTCCTCGACAAAAAAGTCAATGAAGCCCCTGCTCAAAAGAATGACCGTCAACTGCTACACATTGCCCTACTTGCCTTACTAGCAGCTCCTATCGGAATTCCTGTTGGAATTGCAATTATCTTAACCATTATCGGGCTTTTTATCGCAGCTGCCTCCGTCATTCTAGCTTTTTTCACCGTTTCTGTGACGGGTATCCTGCTGGGCGGACTCTTTATCGTAGAGAGCTTTAGTGTCCTAGTCGAAGCCAAATCTGCCTTTATCTTGATTTTCGGGGCTGGTTTACTTGCTATCGGTGCTTCTTCTCTTGTTCTACTAGGCATCTCCTATGTAGCCCGTTTCTTTGGCCTCCTGATTGTCCGCTTGGTGCAATGGATTCTTAAAAAAGGAAAGAGAGGTGACAGACATGCGTAAATTGACAAAAGGATTTCTCATCTTTGGTGTGGTTTCTACAATCCTCGGTTTTATCATGATCATTGTAGGCGCGCAGTCCAATGGTATTCAAAGTTTACTTGCCATGTCAAAAGACCCCGTCTATGACAATCGTATCGAAGAAGTGACCTTTGGAAATGAAGTGGAAAAACTTGATTTGACCCTTGAAGAGCACAGCCTAACCATCACAGAGTCTGTAGATGACAAGATCCATATCACCTATCATCCTTCGGTGTCTGGTCGTCACGATCTGACTACTGGCATGAGTGACAAAACACTGACCGTCACTGACAAACAAGCCTCCCAACATCGCTTTCTAGGTTCAGGAATCGAAGGCCTACTTCGTATTGCCAGCAGTTATTCTCACCGTTTTGACGAAGTCATTCTCTCCCTCCCTAAAGGAAGAAGACTGCAAGCTATCACCGTCTCAGCCAATCGTGGACAAACCAATATTCGTCAAGCCAATCTTGAAAATGCGACAATCAAAACAAAAGGCTATCTCTTAAGACTAACTGAAAGTTCTATCAAGAACAGCACACTAACGACACCTCATATCATCAATATCTTTGATGCCGAATTGACAGATAGTCAGGTCAAGACGGAGGGGGCACACATCTATGCTGAAAATATCCAAGTTCACGGCAAGGTTGAGCTAGAGGCCCATTCCACTCTAACACTCATTCTCTCCCAGAAAGAGACCGACCGTATCAATCTAGAAATTTCTTCTCAGCATGGTGGTATCTATCGTCAACCCAAAGAAGAACATCGTCGACAAAAAGAGAATGTACTTGCCAACCCTATAAAACAGACAAAGCAGATATCAAGGATTTACTCATTGCAAAAGCAAACCAGGATATCTACCTACCTAAAGAAGAGCACTCTGCTCCATCTAGAAACCATTGACAAAAACGCTTTCATCTGCTAATCTAAAAATAGAAAACGACCATAAAAAAGGAGGTTCCACCATGACACAAGAATGGTTTGAAAGCGCCGATCTTGAGAAGAAATCAGCTCAGACGAAATCGGAAATCAAGCCCGACCAACCAGAGACTTCGGAAACTGTGGAGACCGAACCACAAGCAAGCCAAGAAACTCCTATCTCACCTAAAGAGTCGGAAAGGCATGAGGAGGAAGCTCCCGAAACGATAGAAGAAAATCAAACCGAGGAAGAGGAAGAAGGAAAAGCTGAAGAGGAACGCGACCAAGAGAACCCTGCAAAAGAGAAAAAGCATCCTCAGCAAGGCTTTAGAGAGTCCCTATAGCCCAGACATTGACCCCCGCAAAACTGCTCGATTCAAAGAAGAAATCGCACTATTTTGGACTTGGCTACTGGACGCTATCCAAGAACCAACTGCCAGCAAGACTACGGACCAAAGGCATCGTTATAGTGTCTTTGCCCTGCTCACCTTGCTGTCATCAATCAACCTTTTCTTTAGTATCTATCATATCAAGCACCTCTACTATGGCTATATGATTTCTATTGCTAATAGTTCTCCCAACCAGCTCCCACCTTTAGATCTCTTTGCTGGCCTTTCTATCTTGGTCGCTAGCGCTCTATTTTACTTTTCCATCATTTTGGGAGGCTTTACTGTCCGACGTGTGCTGGATCAAGAGAGCGACTTTACATTCCAAGAAGCCTTTGAGCGGTATAGTAGACTCTTTGCTATCCCACTTGTCCTAACAGCTCTAGCAAGTTTCTTTGCGCTCTTTGGTGGCTTACGATTTGCTGGCATCCTCACTCTTCTAAGCATGGCCATCTTTGCCCTTGGCAATCTCTTTGTGATTAGCAAGCCAAGTAAGACCAGTAGCCTGGACCCATTTTATCGATTCTTGCTAGCTGTCTTACTTGATGGCGCTATTCTCTTACCCTTCTTCATTGCAGAGCTTGCGCTGACAGTGGACTACCTTCGCATCCTGACATTCTTTTAACCAAAATCCCTGCCATTTGTTAATGACAGGGATTTTTATCTTCTCTTTTTTTGGACAAGGTCTACTCGATGCTTGCCAATCCTTCAAAAATCTTTTTCCCAAAATGGCTTGTACTTCAATTGATTGGCATCTAGTTGGTGGTAAAATTCTGTTGGTAGTGACTCTAGGAATCTTGCATAGTCCAAGCGAGCGATGGTTTCATAGTCTTCTGCTTTGGACCCATCACCAGAAATCTTCACTAGGTCAATCTCCCAAACAAGCTCCTTGCCTGCCAGCTGCTCGGTATAGGGTGCTGGTACAAAGGGTTCCTTAGGTAAAATCGTCTTGACTCCCTGGGCTGAGTGGTAGATACCGTGCACCTTGCCTTGAGCATCCGGGTAAAATTTCACACTGGCAAGGTAGGCATCAGAGCCTTGAACCTTCTTGACTAGATCTTCAAAACGTGCCAATCCGTCCTCAGCCAAAAAGCTCTCGAGGTAGTCCTTGTTGAGATAAATAGGGAGACAAGAGTCCTTGGCAATATACTAAACGAACCGCCTTATCCGCTAGATAATGCTGGATCGTTTGTCGGAAATAAGCTTCAAAGTCAAAGTCTTCTAGCCCTTCTACCACTTGCCCCAACTTGCTCGATAGGGCTTGGAGGAGAGCCTCTACAATCTCCCAGTCCGCTCTGGTAAGAAAGTCTGGAATCACCACTTGATAGCCTTTTCGACTATCCGCATAGTTCACTTTGAAAAGAAATTGCGACTGGCCTACAATCCCACACTCCATGTACTCAGAGACGATTGAGGGGCTGACGGAGATAGACCGCATCATAACTGTGCGACTCCAAGCCCTCCACCAAGGCCAAGATGGACTTGGCAGTCAAGACCTCCTGTTGTCCTAGAATGCTTTCTTTATTTGGGATAAAAAATGTTTTCGCCATAACCGGCCTCCTTTGAAATCGTTTACATACAGTATACCCTATTTTCCTGAAAGATACAGAAACAAATTTTAGATTTTTAGATAAAAAGCATAGAAAAACAGCCCCTGAGGAGCTGTTTGATTTATACTGTAGCGACTTGATCCAAGCTTTCACCGATAGCAGCTAGGCGCTCGATTACTTCTGCTTGTGTCAATTCATTTTCTGAAACATAGCGGTTGCGTGGGTGAACACGACACTCGTGTGAGCATCCACGAAGGTACTTGTCTTCATTTTCTTCTGATGTTAGGATACGACGGTTACAGAAGGGATTTCCACAGTTGACATAGCGTTCACATGGTGTTCCATCAAACCAGTCTTTCCCTACGATGGTTGGGTTAACATGGTTAACATCAACGGCGATACGCTCGTCAAAGACGTACATTTTCCCATCCCAAAGCTCACCTTGAACTTCTGGGTCTTTACCGTAAGTTGCGATTCCTCCGTGCAATTGGCCTACATCTTTGTAGCCTTCACGGACCATCCAGCCTGAGAATTTCTCACAGCGAACGCCACCTGTACAGTAAACAACGACACGTTTGTCCATGAATTTCTCTTTGTTATCACGGACCCATTGTGGCAACTCACGGAAGTTGCGGATGTCTGGGCGGATAGCCCCACGGAAATGTCCTAGGTCGTACTCATAATCGTTACGTGTGTCAAGAACCACTGTATCTTCGTCAAGAAGGGCTTCTTTGAACTCTTTTGGAGACAAGTAAGCACCTGTTGTTTCAAGTGGGTTGATGTCGTTGTCAAAGTCGTTGTCTTCCAAACCAAGGTGGACAATTTCTTTCTTGTAGCGAACAAACATCTTCTTGAAGGCTTGTTCACTTTCTTCGTCAATCTTGAACCAGAGGTCTTCCATGCCTGGGAGGCTGTGAACGTAGTCCATGTATTTTTGAGTTGTTTCATAATCACCTGAAACGGTTCCGTTAATTCCCTCGTCAGCGACTAGGATACGGCCTTTAAGGCCGATTGATTTACAGAAAGCCAAGTGGTCTGCCGCAAATTGCTCTGCATTTTCAATTGGAGTATAGAGGTAGTAAAGTAAGACACGAATATCTTTTGCCATAAGATTTGTTCTCTTTTCTATTCTTAAATTTTCAGAATTTTTCATTCAACTATACTAGTATACCCACTTGGGAAAACGAATGCAATTTATTTGACCGGAAATTATATAGAGAGACCTGCCACTGCACTTCATCAGTAACCATAGCGAATCGCAGATAATTCTCTCAATTTCTTTATCTGCTCAGTTTGACTTTTCTGACAAACACAGCTTGTTGTCAATCAACACACGTGAGATGTCAACGTTCATTTTGGCTTAGAATAAATGGAGTAGAGGTTCCATCGTCCTTTAATCGTTTTTTTATAAATCACTAACTGATTTTTCAAAGGGGAGCAAGTTGAGGCGCAGCCTTTATATCTTCCAATAGATGATCAATGATGGTCATGGCTTCACAACGTCTTTCGCTTCCTCCAGCAAACCATTTTTAATGGTGTCATACTTATTTTCCTCCTTAAATTGAAAAAGCTATCATTCCTAACTCTCGTACCAATAT
>BNJS01003226.1_pt1 | contig 22136 bp, 30 predicted proteins | sample 8540461 | NCBI WGS metagenome assembly BNJS01 (sample SAMD00202454, study PRJDB9452) | human saliva metagenome | isolation source: human saliva | place: Japan | reverse complement strand
CGCCTGAACGCCGTCGGCGCCGGACGCGACAGTTCGGGCCGGGAGTCGATGGGGTTGCCGCGCTCTCGTCGGAGACGCCGGCGGGGACGGCACGCCCGCCCGGCAGGTCGGGGATGCCGGCGGCGGCGAGGCGGTCGCGCAGGACGATCTCGGCCATGGCGGAGCGGCAGATATGCCGGTGCCACCGTGATGACGCGGTAGGGGCTGGCGCCACGGGGGCCGGGTAGCGGGAGCGGCTGACGAGGTGGAAAGCTGCGGAGGTTGTCTCGGTGCTGGCGTCGGAGGAGCTCCACGCCCCTGAGCCTTGCGCACGCTGCGGTCGCCTGTCCACTGACGCCCCTTACGGCCGGGGGACATTCCGCGCGTACGGGAGACCTCACTCTCGAACGGGGACATCGTGCGCGTGCGGAGACGGGATTCAGTCCCCGACGGCGTCCAGCGCCCCGCTCGAACGACACGCACCCGGCCGCGCAGAACGTCACCGCCGGCAACGAGGGGCAGGAACGAGAGCCGGAGCGGGCGGCACACTAGGTGAAGCGTCCGCGTGTTCATACGCCATAGTGCGCGCGTGCATTACCGCCAACCTTGTGTTGTCTCATGGCTACGAGAGTTTCGGATGCCATGACATCTGAGACTCCTGAAGCTGGGTGGAGTACCGGAGCCTTCGTGCTGCACGCCCAATCTGGCCAGTACCTCCCCACCCGCGTGGAGTAGGTCGACTTCGCGCAGCGGCCGGATTGATTTTCCAACGTTGAACCATGACCTCCGGGCTGCGTGGGAGCTGGAAGGCCGGGCAGGAAAGGTACGTCCCGGCCCCGGGTGAGGGCTCCCCGGTCCCCGCCGCCTGAACCCCGCGGGGTCGACCAGGCCCGACACTCCCGGTGTCCACAGCGCGACATCAACGATCCCGACGTCAATGCCGCCCAGCGAGGATCGTTGGAATACTGCGATTTGCCTTCGGGTACGGCGTCGATGCGGAGTTGATGTCAGCGCCATGGACGCAACGCCTCAGATCTCCTCCTCGACCCACCATCACCCCAGACCGCAACCGCGCCAGAACTAGCGCCTCAGAAATACGACACTCACACGTCTCAAGTGAGGAGACAGCACAACACCAGCCTCAGACCCGGCCCTAAGGTGACCCGCGACATCGGCAAGAGGCCACCGCGACCAGGCGACTGCGCAGCCCGGGCGGCTGCGCGCGGGCCTCGACGCCACAGGGCGCGCAGCCGTCGGGAACGTCGGCGACCAGGAGCGGGCCACGACCGAAGTCCTTGTCGCTGGTGCCGGCGGACCCGCCGTCGGGCGGGCACGTCCAGCCGCAGGTGAGGAGCCAGGGAAAGCGCACCACCGGGCGAGGTGCGGGTGCAGCCCGATGAGGGGCGGCCTGGACCCGTTCCTCGCGCACGTGCCCTCCTCGACGTCGATGGAGAAGCGGTGGCAGCGTCCCGGAGTCGCCCACGGGTCGGGACTCGATGCGCGAGAGGTTGACGCCGCGGGCGCTGAACCGCTCGAGCATGTCCGGCGAATGCGCGCCGGGCGGTCGTGCGGAGGTGGACGAGCAGGAGGGTGGTCTTGTCGGCGCCGGTGGGCTCACCGCGGCCGGGTCGGGTCACCTTGACGAAGCGGGTGACGCCGTCAGGTTGTCCCGCCACGCCCCGGCGATGACCTCCACCCGTACTCCTTGGCGGCCAGCGGGTTGCACCTGCAACTTTGGCCTGGGCACCCGTGTCCCCAGCGTGAGGCGGCCAGCGCGCGGGCAGGCGCCGAGGTGGAAGGTTCCAGCCGTAGACGGCCTCCCGGGGAGAGTTCCTGGTGGACCCAGCCGGCACTGGGCCCAGGCGTGCCGGGTGGGTGGAGATGGCGCTGCCACGTCCTCAGGCGGGTGCCGGGGCGGCCAGCCAGGACAGAGGTGATCGGCACGGCCATCTCGGCGGCGGTGACCCGGGGGCGTGGAGGCCACGGTTGTCCAGCGTGGCGTTGACCCGCCCTCGACGGGTTCTCAATGGGCGACGGCGGCCTCCACCGTGCGCTCGCGCGGTGGTCAGGGCCGGGCAGGCACGTCCGGGCAGGGAGTCGGTCGACGTCGACAGGGAACGACCGGCGCAGCGCCATCTCATTGAAGGTGCCGGCCGGACCGAGGAGGACCAGAGCGGGCAGGAGCAGTCATGTGGGCACAGGGGTGGCCAGTCCGGGCCGCCGGGCCCGGCGCTCAGGTTGCTCCGTGGAACACGGGGCCCTCCCGCAGCGGCAGCAGGCTGGCAGGCTGGAAGCCATGATGTCTTCCGCAAGCGCACGACGACAACCCGGTCTCCACCGCCCTGGAGGCGGGGCCTGACCTGGCTCGCCGAGGCGATGTGTGACGGCGGGGCGCACATGGTGCCGGTGACCGGCGGTCCGGGCTGGCTGGAGGAGCCGCGGCTGACGACGACCAGCGTGACGCCGGCCGGGGCGAGCCAACTTCCGGCCGAGCACTGGCCGTCGCCACGCGGCCAGGTGCCCGGCTTTCGGGCGGCGCGCCTCCAGGTGGGACAGCCGGGCACCAGATGGAGCCGCTCGGACGTCCGGCTGCTGACCGCACGCGCCGCGGAGGGAGGGCGAGCCGCGCCACTGGGGCGAGTTCTACCTCGGGGACCGGATCCTGCCGCTACCACCGCAGCGGTCGGGACAACGGTTCGATCAGTAGGCGCGGGGCCCGTATCGTCGAACGGCTGTGTGAGCAGCTGCGCGACGGCGCTTCGACACCGACCAGCCGGCCCCTGGTGCGCGCTCGGTGCCCGCGAGCGCGGCGCGCGCGAACGCAGGCGCCCCGCACGCATGGGGACCTGTGGTGCTGTCCTGTGGACCCCGGCCGATGAAGCCGCCAGTGAAACACCACTGCTGCCAGGCTCGAATGGCCGCAGGAGTCCGCCTGCAGGGAGGCTCCGTGGGCGGGAACCCCGCTGACGCAACGGCCGGCAGGCCGGCCCGGTAGTTGGCGTGCTCATCGATCCCATGGCGCAGGGCGCACGCCGGACCTACGACCTGGCGGCCCTGGGCATTCGGGCAGCGCCACCTGGATCACATCTACGCGGCCTGCACGAGTCTCGCCGCTGGCGGAGAATTGGCGCAAAGAACAGGTGGGAGGCTCCACTCCTGGCACATCATCATGATTCACGCCTTCTCTTCGGTGGGGAGCTGCGGCAGGGAGGCGGTCGCTGTGGCCGCCAGTACCTGTGAGCGACCAGGCCCGTGAGCTGGCAGGTGAGACCTCGGCAACGTCAACAGCGCCTGGTGCGCGCGGTCGTGTACATCTCATGCTGGTGGTCATCGGCATGATCCTGACGATGATGGGCTCTGCACTGGCCGCCGCCGCCAGCGACCACCGGCATCGACGTCCCAGTCGGCCCCTGATGCCGCCTCGGCCTCCGCCGGCCACGGCGCCGGTGAATAAATCCTGGGGACGAACAATCTCACCTGGGCGGATCTGCGGGCACAGGCCTCGCGCCCGCCGGTGAGTTCCGGTTCTCCTGGCGTCGATCGGCGACCATACCTGCTGCGGCCTTCGCCTCCCCAGGGCGAGCCGATGAACCTGTCCGTGCGCACTCCGGCGGACCGCACCTGCCCGGCGACGGCTGGCTCACCTGGGCCGGGGCAAGCGCGCAAAGCGCCATCAAACCAGCCCGCTTCACCTTCAACGCCGGCCCACCACCGCGATCCCCGACAGCACTCCTGGTCAGGCGCTCGGGCGTGACGTCTCGATCAGGCCGTCGGTCCCGGGACGCAGCTGACCATGGGCGCACCGGGGGCTCGGCGAACAACAGGCCTGCCTTGGCCCCCTTCCGGCCGAGGCCCTGGCCGCTCGGCGCGGATCTGACGTCGTCGACTTTTCGCCGGAAGCCTCACTCCGACGCCGAGCGGATCACCGCCCTCGACGACCCTGCGCACGGTCCAGGGCGAGCGCGTCCCGGCACCCACCTCGTCATCGTCTCCCTGGCCGACGGCAGGGGCAGCTGCAGATGGCGGTCCTGCCCGCAGGCACGACCAGTGCGCGAGGGCGCCTCCGACAACCTCGTCATCGGCGGCTCCACGCACCAGCCGGGCCTGGCCCAGCTGACCGACCTCACCCGACTCCTCGTGTCCGCCTGGCCGCCGCCACGACCGGCCCGCCCTTCGACGGTCAGGCGCTCACGCCTGCCCAGACCGGCGCGCGGGCACCGCGACAGCTGCCGCTGGCGCGGCCACTGGGGACGCCCGCATCGCGGCTCGCCGACGACGCCCTGCACGCGCCTCTCAGGCCACAGTGGTGCCGGCCGGCGCCTGCTCATGGGGCTGGCCGTGGCGCTCCTGGTCTGGAGCTGCCGTCGCGCTGCGCGACCCGAGGGGCGAGCCAGCGTAGAGCCCCTCCGCCGCCGGGGTCGCTGGTGGCCGTCTACCTCAGCACCCTGCCGACGGCGTTGCTGCTGGTCAATGCTGTCCCCATGGTGGCGCGTGGGGCCAGGCCCGCTCCCCCTCGGTGTGGCCTCCGGTCGTCGCCGTGGCTGCAGCCGCGCTGGTACCCGACGGGATGCGCTGGCCGCCGGGATCGCGCCCCTGGCGCGGCGGCACAGGCGGCCTCCTGCCACCTCACCCGGGTCCGTCGCCTCCAGCACTCACCGCCACGGCACCGCTGGGCCAGTCGGATCCCCGATACTCCGCGCGGGGAGGCCTCAGCCGAGCCACCACCCGGACGGGCCGGCAGCCCGCTCCCGCCTCTCATCGTCCCCGTCACTCAGCGGGGCGGGAGCGACCGGCGGCGCTGCTGGTGGCGGTGGCGATCCCGCTGGCCTGGCTGGGGTCGACGCCGCTGCAGGCCTCCTGGCCTTCAACAGCCCGCTGGGGAATGAACGCGCGGTGGTGGCGGGCCGTTTTCTGCAGGGGTGATCCGAATACGAGCCTTCGCGCTGGTGGCCGGCGCGCTCGTCGTCGTCATCGCCGGTGTCTGAGGTGCGTGGACGGCGGCCGGCGGACCGCGCTGCTGGTGACGGCCTGCTGGGCGGGGCGGCGTTGATCGTTGATGGCGCCCCGCAGCTGGGCGCGGACATGGGCGGCGCCCTGACGCTGGGTGCCGACGCTGGCCTTCCTCGGTGCAGGCCTGGCGGGCCTGCGCCTGAGCTGGCGGCGCTGGCTGGGCATCAGGACCCGCAACGGTCCTGGTGGTGAGCGGGTTCGCCGTCGTCGATCTTCTCGGCGGTGGGCCACGCACCTGGGACGCTTCGCCCGTCAGGTGGCCGACGGCTCGGCCGCCAGCGTGCTGGGGCGCAGGCGTACGCGACTGGTCAGCCCTTCATCACGAGGCCAGCTCACGGCGATCGCTCGCTGCCACACGCGGCCCTCGCGGCCGCGGACCCTGTAGTGGGGGCGCCGCGGCGCGGGGCCTGGCGCTCCGGCACGAGCCCCTACGCCTGGCTCGCCCCCGCCGCCCACGGGGACGATGGTCGACGCTGAGGGACCGGATTCCCTGTCCCCCACGTGCGCGGAGTACCCTGTCCGGGCGATGGGGGACGACGGCGCTGAAGTCCTTGGGGGTGCTGACCCTCGTGGCCGTCCTGGTCAACGACTCCGGCGTCACGATGGCCGGCTTTCATCCTGGCAGCCGCCGCCCCGCCCTGCTGGCGCTGATGCTGTCGGGGAGAGCCGGCTGCGCTAGCGCTCGGCGTCTCCGGGCGGCCGCCTGCGAGCCCGTCAGTATCGTGCGGCTTGTCCGCAGCCTCGACGTCGTCGTCGGCCTTGGGGGGCTGCGGCACGGCGCGGTAGGTGAAGAAGTGGTCCTGCTCGCGGCCGCCTTCTCGAAGGAGGCGCGCGGCACGCGGTGGCGGCGCAGCTTGCGCCGGGTCACGGCCTGCAGGACGTCCTTGTGCCTGGGAGGCCCGGTGCATCGTGCCGGCCCGGTCGTTACCGGTGACGCGGTGCGTGATGTCGCAGGGGACCTCGATGACGGCGAGTCCGGCCACGAGGACGTCGATGGTCAGACCGACCTCCACCCCCAGCCGTCGACCAGGGCACCGCCTTCTCGTAGGCCTCACGGCTCAGACATCGCTGACCGGACAGCGGCGCCACCGGCAGCCACCCGGTGGCCAGTGGGATGAGCCCGCCTGGCGGCGCGCACGACCCGGCCGCGGCACCGGCCCCGGACTGCTTAGGGGGCACCGCGATGGACATGCTCGGCGACGCCGTCGACGACCGCACTCAGCTCGGCGCAGGAGGCGGCCGAGTCCCCAGGTCGGCGTCGATGAACATCAGCAGCCGGGCGGGACCGTCGGATGAGTCGCGCATGGCGACGACGCGAGGCCCCGGTCTCCATGGCGGAGGCCTTCCCGCGCGAGACGGAGTGGCGGACCGTCACGGCGCCGGCGGCGCGGGCGTGGTCCTGAGTTCCGTCGGTCGAGCCGTCGTCGACGACGATGACGAGGTCCACCCGCGGAATGGAGCAGCAGGCCCGCACAGTGGTGGCGATGCGCTCAGCCTCATCCTTGGCAGGGATGACCACGGCAACGCGCTGGTCGGGCCGCTTGTTGGAACTCACGCCCCCAGGGTATCCAGACTCCCGGCCTCCAGCCGATACCTGAGCGCCCCGTCACCGCGCGCCTGTCTTGTGAGGCCCGTCAAGTTCTCTGCTTTCGTCCTACGGGGCGCGGATTCTTCAGGCTCCCCGCGCAGTGGACGCGCGCCGGCGACACCCTGAGCACCTCTCGCCAGCCACAGCGACACGCCGGTGTGACGCAGCAGGAAGGCAACCACCCCCAGCCTTTCTTCAGTGATTTTGTGTCAAACCCCATCACTAGGACCACGGTCCCCGGAGAAACTGAGAAATCTTGCTGCAATGAATCACATTTCCTCATTCAGGCGCTAAAGTTGCCCGTTTCGGCATGTCACACCCGGTTCTCGTGGCACAGTGGAGGTAAGGAGCCCGTCAACGGAGCCGGGTTCCGCCGGCGCATTTCGCGTCCTTCCGTGTGCGGGGCGACTCCCTGCCGCCCCGGCACGCCCTAGCCCTCAACGCGAACCGCCCAGCCGCAGCACTCGCCGCCCGGCCTCATCGATGCAGGGAGGCAGGGCATTCACGTCGCGGCACGCCCGCCTCCGACAGATCCCGTCGGGCGCAACGGAGACATGACCGGCCCACGGGCGACCCCGGGGGCCGGCCGACGAACGGCCGGCCCCCGCTGCTCCGCCTCTGCATCCTTCGTGCAGGGTCAGTGCAAGGCGCTTGCGAGCAGATCGAGGCCCCACGCTGCCCAGGTCGATGCCCCGGTGTGGAGGCGCGCGGTCCAGCTCACCACCCTCGGCTCGGGCCTGCGCCTGGGCGCTGCGCCGACCGACCCGCCAGACCCGCTCACCCACTGCAGTGGGGCCAGCGGCTGGGCCGGCCACCCCAGGTGCCGGGAGACCTCAGCGCAGGCGCCCCTCGGAGATCACGGTGTGGTGGCGCAGCACGGCGGTGACGGTCGCCCGGTTCCACTCGCGCCCAGGCTCGGGAGGCCGCGACGTCATCGGGCACGGGGAGCCGGGAGTGGACGCCCAGGTCCACGAGGACCCAGGCCAGGCGCCAGCGGCAGCGCCAGGCGGCCGAAGCGGTCCTCGGGCGTGGGCATGAGCCCGGAGCTCGTCGGCGAGGGGACTCGGCGTACAGACCCCAACCCTCGTCGCATCCGGGACGGACCCCAGGTAGCGCTGCCAGGGCGGTCAGGCGCGTGCTGGTGGCGTGCGCACCGACGTGACGTGGTGGCCCGGGACCGACTCGTGCAGGACCGTGGTGCGCTCCATCCACGGCCACACCAGCTGCTCGCCGTCGGCCAGGGAGCGCATGACGATGCCGGGCCGGCGCTCCCTCGCCGGGTACCGCGCGGTTCCTCGTAGTGGACCACGCCGTCTCCGGGATCCCCGAGGCGCACCCAGGGCGGCCCAGGCCGTCGGGCGGGTCGAGGAACCGGCCGACAACGGCGTCCCAGGCCTCGTCGGCGACCTCCTGCGCCCAGATCGTGTAGTCCTCCGGGCGCAGGGCGTGGGTCGGGTCGGCGCGCAGGTGCCGGTTGAGGCTGCCGGCATCGGCGTCGGCCCCCAGGACGTCGACGGCGATGGCGTCCTGCTCGGCGATGACCCGCCCCAGCTCCTCGGTGGCCCAGGCGTAGGTCTCCTCGGGGTCCACCCGGGTGCCCAGGACGCGGCGCATCCACAGGGCGTGGCGCTGAGGGCCGACCCCCTCGGCCTGGGGCGCCCGCGGCGAGAGCGTCGTGCGCAGGTGCGAGGCGAAGTCCAGCGCAGCGCGGCGGGCGACGATGTCCGCCTCCTGGAGCTGGACGTGCAGGGTGGCCGGCAGGTCCTCGGGCAGTCCCCGGGTCCGGCGTCGGGCGAGGTCGCGCGCCTGCCCGGCGACGACGTCGACCTGGCTGAGCGGGGCGATCGCACCGACCTCGGCCGAGGCGGCAAGGGAGGCGGCCAGCCCCTCCAGGGCGGCGGGCAGCGCCTCCAGACGGGTGCGGTGGAGGTTCCAGGCGTCCTCCCACTTGGCCTCGGCCTCGGCGAGGTCCGCCTCGTCGGAGCCGGCGCGGTCGGGGAGTCTCGGGGCCGTGCAGCTGACGGGCGATCTGCTGGAACGGTGAGGAGAGGAAACCGAGGTTGCCTCCCTCCTCCCCGGCGGAGATGAACTGGATGGAGGTCTCCAGACGCTCCAGGAGGTGGCGGCGCAGAAGCTCGTCGGAGCCGGTCGAGCGGTCGACGGCGGCCACGCGGTGACGCAGGGAGCGCTCGGCACTGAGGCGCTCGGACAGTCCCGCGGGCGAGTAGTCGGGCAGGATGGCTCCGCCGGGCAGGCCGGTGCGGGCGGCCGCCTCGGGATCGTGGGCGCACAGGAGCTGGGCGTACTCATCGGCAAGATCGCGCAGGACGACGCTGGCCGCCGCGGTCTCGGAAGGTGAACGGACCGAGGAGCGGGTGGCGGCCTGGGCGGAGGTGTGAGCGGCGGGCGCCGGAGGCCGCCGCCTCGACCTCACGCACGCTCAAGGGGGCACCGGCCGTGCGGACGGCCCGCCAGGTCTCCTGAGCTCGGGTGCTGCGGGTGGACTGGCGGCCGCTCGGGTGGCCCGGTGCTCACCGGGCTGGTGACGGACGCAGGTGTGACGTCCGCTGCACCGGTGGGGGCGTCCTGCGTGCGGGAGACGGTCGGAGGTACAGCGGGTCCGGATGGAGAGTAGTTCGAGGGGTCATCGGTCATGACAACAGGCCTTTCGCTTCACTCGCCGCATGGCGTGCGGGCCCGGCGGCGACATTGCCGTCTCACCAGGGTGCCAGGAACCGAAACAAAGGTCCATAGGCATCATGGATCTGACAGCGAAAAGAAGTGGATGAATCGGAGGGCGTCCCGCCCCGCGGGAAGGCGGCGGACGCGGATGGGAACTGGTGCTGGTCTGATCCCGAGGTGCGAGACTCGGTGACGAGCCCGGGCCGGTCCTTCAGTAGCGGACGTAGCGGACGCGGGGAGCCGAGGCCCACCCCCTCTGATCGGCGCGGGCACCCGAAGGCGGAGGCCGGAGATCAGCGGGTGGCTACTGGATAGCGGTCGAGAGGCATCGATGGCGCCGGCCGGCCGATGAACAAGGACGCAGCAGGTTGACGCGCACGGCCGTCGACCGCGGCGCGGAGCCGCAAACGGTACGGGTCATCAGTGCTCCTCTCATCCTGGACGGGCCGGGCCGCCCCGGCGCGAGGTGTTCGTCGTGCTGTCGTCCTGCCGTGATGGACGTGACACGATTCAATGACGCCGTGCCGACGGTGTCAAGGATCTGCGGCCACGGTTCACCCGTACCGATATCCGCGCAGGTCAGAGGCATCTCGGTGACTCCCGACTTCGCCGCGCTGCCGCCGTTGGCAGCGCTCACAGGCAGGTGGCCCCCACCTTCGAGCCACATCAGCCAGGCCTCGATCCGACCACATCGTGGTCACTCGTCATTGACAGCGAGTTCCGCGTGCTGCGCAACCATGTCACCCGTCCTCGCTCGACGTGCACCGCTGTTGGCACCGACCAGCGGTGAGTGGAGCTTCAGTGCGCGCAACGAGGAAGCGACCCGACGCCGCTTCATCTCCTGAGTGTGGTCCTGCCTGCAGGGCTGCACCCAGCTCATCGCCGTCGGCGCCACCACCGCCGACGCCGCCTTCATCCGCGCAGCCCTGCGCACCATCGTCACGATTGGAGACAGCTGATGACAGCCAAGAAGATCCTCAAGAAGACGGGCGACCGCACTCTCATCATCTACGCCCACCCTTACGACGGCTCCTTCAACCGCGCCATACTCGAGGCCGCCACCTCCGCCCTGGACAAGGCGGACAGGCCATACGACGTCGTCGATCTCTACGCCGACGGCTTCGACCCGCGCATGCCCACCGAGGAGCTGGCCCTGTACAGGGAGGGCGGCACCCTGGACCCGCTGGTGAGCCACTACCAGAAGCTCATCGATGGGGCCTCGCGCATCATTGTCATCGCCCCGATCTGGTGGAGCGAGCTGCCCGCCATCGTCAAGGGCTTCGTGGACAAGGTCTTGAAGCAGAACTGGGCCTACCACCCGACGGCCACTGGTGGGGTGAAGGGGCACCTCACCCACATCAAGCAGGTCCTGGTGCTCACCACCTCAACGGCGCCGACCTGGTTCCTGCGCCGGTTCTGCGGCAACTACGTCGGCTCGGTGTTCCTGGGCGCCGCCATCAAGCAGGTGGGCATGCACGGGCGGACCTGGGTCAACTTCGGCAAGGTGGGCAAGGTCAGCCGACGCCAGCACAAGAAGCACCTCAAGCGCGTGGCCCAGCTCGTGGTGAAGTGACGCATGAGCCCCGCCGCTGGTATCACCGCAGAGCGCCAAGCGGACCTGAGCTCGGGACGAGACGAGTCCCGAACACTGGCGGAGATCCTGGCCATCACCCATTCCGCGCTTCTGACGCAGGTGGTGCCGGACGCGCCAGAGGATCTGCTTGAAGCGGCCAAGCACGCCGACTCGCTCGGCATCCTGGCCCGTATGCAGACCATGGGCGAAGCGCTGTATACGCACCTTGGTCGCTCCGCCTGCCAGGATCTCGCCGACCACCCAGCCGATACAGTCCGGGGCTGGGCAGTCTTCGCTCTGGTCTCTCAGGAGAAGGACGCCGACGTCGACACGCTGTTGGCCCTGGCACGACCAGCCGCGGACGACCCGCACTTCGGAGTGCGCGAGTGGTCATGGATGGCAGTGCGTCCGCACCTGGTGCCCCAGCTCGACGAGGCGATCCGCGCGCTGCGGCCATGGACCTCGGAACCCTCGGAGCGCATTCGGCGCTTCGCCAGCGAGGCGCTGCGTCCACGCGGCGTGTGGGCACGGCACATCCCCGCACTCAAGAAGGAGCCCGAACGGGGCCTTCCGCTGCTCGAGCCGCTGCGTGCCGACTCCTCCCGCTACGTGCAGGACTCCGTGGCGAACTGGGTCAACGACGCCGCCAAGACCCAGCCCGCCTGGGCCGTGGAGCTCTGCGAGCGCTGGCAGGAGGAGTCGCCCACCCCGGCCACTGAACGGATCATCAAGCGAGCACTGCGCTCGATCCGGCGGTGACAGCGGCCAGAGGTCGTCGAGTCCGGTCAGGACCGCCCTCCCAGTAGTCACGTGCGACCTCGACGGGGACATTCCGCGCGGCCGGGTGCGTGTCGTTCCGGCCAGGGGCGCTCGACGCCGTCGGGGCCGGAGCTCAGGGGTTCTCATCCACCGGGCCGACGTCGCGGCACGGCATACTTCAGTCGTGCCCGAAACCGCGCGTCTCCGTCTGAGCCGGTGGCGTCTGCTCCCCGCCGCCTCGGTCCAGTTCGCCCTCCTGGAGCTGGCCTGCTGCGCCTTCGCCATCGCCATCTTCGCAGGGCTCGCTGCCAGCGCTCTGATCTGGAACTACACGGATCCGCCGATCGCCCGCTACGACGCCCTGCTGATCTACGTCGTCGTGGTGCAGATCGCCTTCGTGGCCCTGAAGCAGGAGACCTGGCGCGAGCTCGGCGTCATCTGCGTCTTCCACCTCATCGGGCTGGCGCTGGAGGTGTTCAAGGTACACACCGGCTCCTGGGCCTATCCGGACGCGGGAGCGGTACGCGTCGGCGGGGTGCCGGTCTTCTCCGGATTCATGTACGCCTCCGTCGGCTCCTACATCTGCCAGGCCTTCCGGCGCCTCGACCTGCACGTGGGAGGCTTTCGGTGGTGGCCGGTGAGTCTGCTGGCCGTGGCCGCCTACCTCAACTTCTTCACCCATCACGCCATCGTCGACCTGCGCTGGGTGATCGCCGCCGGTTTCCTCATCGCCCTGTGGGGAAGCGCCGTCCACTTCACTGTCGGTGGGGACCGCTACTGGATGCCGACGACGGTGGCCTTCACCCTCATCGGTGGATTCCTCTGGCTGGCGGAGAACCTGGCCACGGCACTGAGCGCCTGGCGCTACCCCGACCAGGCCGACGGCTGGCACCTGGTGCATGCCGGCAAGTTCGGCAGCTGGGCGCTGCTCATCTCACTGAGCTTCGTGCTCGTCGCCGCCGTCAAGGCGAAGGAGGGCACCCTCTACGGACGCGGCCTGCCGCGCGTGACCCGCCGGCGCCTGAGCATCGCCGAGACCTGAGCAACGTCGAGCCGGGCATTCTTCGCGGTGCCCCACAGACATTCCGGAGGGCTGGGCGAAAGATGCCCGGCTCGGCGAGAAGGGCTCAGAGGTTGACCTGGCGGGAGATGATGCCGGCCTTGGCGCGGCGGACCTCGGGGCTCAGGGGGCTGGTGTCGGCCAGTGCGGCCTCCAGGCGCTTGCCCATGGCCTGCAGCGGCTTGGTGAGCTCCTCGGCCTCCGTGCCGGGGACGAGCTCCCACACCGGGATGGCCAGGCCGTTGGCCCGGAAGGCGCCGACGAAGCGCGCCCCCTCCTCCAGGTCGGACTCGCGTGCGGCGTGGATGCGGGCGAAGGCGTTGAAGAACTCGTCCTCGTCCTCCCGCGCGCCCAGCGCACGAACTCCTGGTACCCAGCCGGCACCAGTAGGCGTGCTCGACGCCGGGAACAGGCCGGGTCGGGGCGATCTCCTGGCGCGCTCTGATGGCCTCCTCACTGACCTGGCGGGCCTGCGTGCATCACCGGCACCGGCCTGGGGTCGACCCAGAAGTCGAAGGTCTCGCGCACGGAGACCACCGGCGGCTCGCTGGTGTCGAGGGATGTCCTGGAGGCGCGGGCCAGGCCCAGGCAGTCCGTCGGTGCGCAGGGCCTGCCCCTCGGGCAGCTCAAGAGTCGCCAGGACGGCGGCGGCGACGTCGCGGGAGGCGTCCCCGGAGTGCATGGAGGTCTGCATGGCCACGAGGACCTCGCCGTCGGAGCGCTTGAGCCCCTGAACGAACTCGGGAAGGAGCGTGACGAGCTGGACCTGATGGCCGCCGTACTCCTCGGTCAGGCGCACGGTGGCCGTGGCGGCCGGGATGATCTGGGCCATCGCCACGAGGTCCTCCTCGGCCGGCAGACCGGCGAAGGGGCGGGCGACGAACTCGATGCTCTGCTTGCGGGGCTTGGCCGACGCGGCGGCCGGACGGCGCCCGTGGCGCTTCTTCTTCGACATGCCCGCCAGCCTACCGGCCGCGTGGCACCCCTCCCAGGCCGACGACGGCCCGTCGCCGCCCCATGGCGCTGTTCACTCGCGGTTCACGGCAGCTCTCCCCATCGCCCTGCCGTCACATCACAGGCAGAACGACAACGACGCCGCGAGAAGTAGTGAATGCTATCCCCATGCGATTCAGTGCGGCGAACCTTCGGCACATGTGTGTGCGTCTTGCTCGAACGATCTTCCGAAGTCGTTCACCACCGCCGCAGCTCGTCCTCATCATGGTGACCGCGTCCCTGTCCATCGTCCAGGCGTGGGCACGACAGGGCCCCGTCATGGCCTCCTCGCTCACCGAGCCGAAGGCGCCGGCCTTCTCAACATGGCAGGCGCCGGCCGAGACGAACGAGACCATCTCCTGCGGTCCCTCCACCGACACGCGTCCTCCGGCCGGGGCGACGTGGCGCGAAGCATGGCGCTTGACAACGGACACCACCCAAAACATGCAGATCAGCTATCCACACGTCTCAAGATGCGGAAAATATTTTGTTGTTGAATCAGCCCCGAAGGACACTCCTGTGGGCTTGACGGGATATCACCTCGAAGGCAATCAGCTAAAAGAAATATGGAAAGTACCATCTAAGAGCGCCGATGCCTGGGGTGGCAACCCCTGGTGGGGAGGTCACATGGTTCTCAGCTATGAACTTCTTAACCCCATCAATGGGACCATTGAACGTGCACCCTGGTCAACCGACGACTTACCCTACGTCATGTCCCCCGAGCTCGCCCTCACGTGCAGACATGTATGAACACACCAACCACTGTGCTGCCTGGGAGTGGAATAACGGAGCTCCAAAACAGCGCTGGGAGCGTCAATACGACCAGCAAGTTGAACCTGTCGCCTTCGGGGTCGCGGGAGACGGTTCCACACCAGGCCCCCTCGTCCATCTATCTCAGCCAAAAGGACACAAGTCCAACAGTACTGGCATCATGAACCTCGCAGATGGAACGATCACCACACTTTTCAATGAAACCACTCCTGGCGTAGAAGCCGACTACATACCGGCCCGAGACGGATGGGTCCGCATCCCTAAAAAATCTGACACCGCCGAGACCTACTCCCTCCAGGGAGAGCGTATTGGATCGTTTACTCTATCGGGAAGCAATGCTCCACTTCTCATCTCTGAATCCGGGAATCCTGACACTGGAACAGTTCCGAAAGGCTCTACGAATCAGGCGACACGTCCCTGGGAAAATACGATCATCGAGATGCACCACGACAAGCGCGTGCACATTCAATGGAAACGCCATAACCCTGCATTCTGAGCGGTCCTTCGATCTATCGCGCCAGCACGAGGCGAGCTCCAAATCCACTGGAACCTGTCCAGCGATCAACAAGTCCTGGCCGTCTCAACCTATACAATAGGCGGCGCAGGTCAAGAGGTGAACGACAGAACATCTCTTGTCATCGATACGCAGACAGCCCAGGTCGTCACACCTCCACCCTCCCTATCACACATCATCACAAGTCTGGGCGACTCAGGACTCATGGTAGGAATTCATGGATCTGAAATCGTTGGGTACACGCCGAGCTGAACTAGTCAACCGGCACGCTGGACGTTATCGACCGCCTCAACGACCGCCTCCTGTCCCTGCTCAAGCGCCGCGACCACGAGATCAATGACGCCAGACAGCTCATCCAGCTCGGCCAACGCCTCAACTGGGGCCGCCTCACGCTTGTCGAGCTCGACGGTCAGCTCTCCGAGCCTCCGATTCTGCTGGGCCACCCATCTTGCGATGCTCTCACGGTCAACAGCACTACGCCGACGCACCGATCCGGCCATTCGCATGACTGCTCTCAATTTCTCCAGGACCGGCTCCTGCTGCTTCTCCCAGGATCGCGACCATGTGGGCGACATCGTCAATATTGAAACCGTATCCACAATAACGTCATCACCATCGTCGAGTGCCGCCGAACGCTCCTGCAGGCTCTTCGCGCTGTCATACACGCTTTTACCGAACCAGTCGAGACCCTGCGGGTCACCGAACTCCTGCCACGCAAGCGTCACATTACGGTAGTCCCGCTCAAAACGCTCATAGCGCGCTGCGAGCTCTCGCGATTCGGGAGCACTTGGATCAAGGGTGCCTACTCGCAGAGCAGTCGAGTCATAATCATAGGTCACTTGTCCATAGGAACTGGCCGCGAGCCTTGCCATCCGACGAGAAATAATACCGCGACGAAGATAGAAAAATAATTTTCCTGCGCCCCAAAGGCTTATGACGGCAGCAATGGCGACGGCTGCACGTGCACGTCCACTACCGTAGGCACCCAAGTACGTCTCAGCCCTATTTCCAATAGCCAGAACGCCACCATTCCAGTCCTGGTGAGAGAACTGTGTCACCGCGGCATCCTGAATGGCGACCTGCTCCGAACGTTTAAGCGATACATCGGCGCCCGGATACACGCCGACCTGATGTGCGCGGGGCGCCACCGCGATGATAACGACTCCTTCCTTCCAGTTCCTATAGTCAACCGTTCTAATATCGTTCTTGTACTCCAACTCCTGGTCTGCAATCGACGCCACAGCCGTGTCCAGGTTCGTATTCCCCCATCCGGTCAGAGAAATGACCTCAAAACGAACTGTCCTGACGGAACCTCAACTCCCCCAGCTCGCGCTCCAACAACTCACGATCAAACACTCCCGCTTGATCATGCACACTGACAGTCGGCGCATACCCCAGCATCGGGGAGAAAAAAATCATGACTGGCAGCGTAAGAATCATGGCCGCACACAGTAATACATTGGCCGCAAATGAGATCGCACTCGACGACCCGCCTCCTTCACGTTCATGTTTTTTTTGAGTCATGTGCGCCTCAACCCACCCTTTCGCTTCTTCTTGGCCTTGAACCTTTTCGTCCACTGCCGGCATCGCTATGGCATAAAAATAGGCATCCGATATGTCACGGACTGGCGAATACACAGACATGGGGTCTCCGGAGACCTCCGTCCTCAAGGCAACAAAGGAAGCGGCCGGAGATTGGGGTTCATACGAACAGTCATGGAAACGTTGGAGAACTCATGACCTGTCATCAGCAGAGTCTGAGGGTTTCACAAGGTACACGCCATGGAGCACCGACTCTGAACTGAGGCCTGAAGAAGGTCTCAGAACACTCTCTTCAGCGCCCTTCGTGACTTTCCCTGCCCGTAGGTAGTCAGGTATTTTCTGATATTTTCTCATAATACACCCGCTTGAAGGGACCGCGAAATAACTTTGTCGACCGCTTGCTCTTGCGAACTTTTTCGCCTCGATGGAGAGGTGAGTCAGTTCACGAAGAGCATCGGACGGGGGCATTATTCCGGTTAATCACCTTCGTGGCAGTGGCATCAGCTCGGCCCGCTTCAGTTTCACCCAGTTTCAGCGCCCTCATTACGAGAATGATCATGTTCCTTCGGGACATAGGAGAAGATACGTGCTACTGCCGCAATATCTCGCTGCACGAGCGCGTACTCGTTTTCCCATGATTCCTGCCAGGTCCCTCTCCTCGCTAAGAGCTGCGCACAGTTGACAACCGTTTGCTGCATGGCGCGGAGCTGCACGGAGTAGGCCTTGGCGTACTCAGCAAGACGACCACGCCTCATTCCGTACCACTGAAGGCCGATGGGGTTCCCTATGATCTTCCAGGCGCGCTCAAGTCGGCGATAGTGCCGCTGAAGCACCTTATACCGGGCGATCACTTGAACGCCGTAGATGTCGCCAGCAGGGATGAGTCGAAGGTAGCCACTGACAGCCGCGCGCCCGGCCATCGCCTGAGAGTACGCCTCACGCGCTTCTTCAATGCCGGACATCGCTCGTTTCCCTCGACCTAAATAGTATCGAATCCACTTGTTCGCAGCGATGAAGAAGATGAAGAATAACGTGAATTGAGCACACATCCTGGCAGGATCCAACTGATATCCAATGTAGTCGGATGCGACTTCTGCTGATTCTATAACGCGCCCATCATCGTCGTCAGATATAATTTTCCATTCTGCGACATCCCATACCTCCTCCCTTCCCTTCTCACTGATCTGCAACTGGGATCCGTAGTAGTACCCGGCTACCTGCCCCTCCAGACTTTCGTCATAGTTGTCGTTGGGCGCACCGGCGATCACGAACACGTTGTCGGCCCAGTGCTCAGAATCCGTCCATGATATCCAGGGGACGTCAGTGGGATGGGTGCGGGCGTAGTTCTGAACCTCCTGCTCAAGGTTCTGAACTCTCGAGCTGTTCACATCCACCACAGCGATGTGAGTCGGCTGCCGAAAGGTGAGCTTCTCAAGTTCCGCCTTGACATGGTCCTGATGAAGAACACCGGGCTCATCATGGATCTCCACCGTCGGGTGAAATTGTTTCGCGGGGTAGAAGGGGATTGTCCACCGTTGATGATGAATGGTGCGACCACAAGCGCCACACCAATGAGGAGATTACCCGCATACCCGAGGATCGCTCGTATCCCACCGAGCTCGGAGACTGTTGGCAGCTTCTTCACAGAGCAGCACCCCCAGGATTCGGGAGCGTGTCCGCCCGAGTCACGGCGCCGGAGTTCACAGCGGCGTCGAGCTCGGCCAAACCGGCAGTCCCTCCTCGGCGAGACGAGTCGCTCTGAGCGAGAACACCGCGACCGGAACCACTCGAGCACCACGAGGTTCCCCGAAGTCCTTCCACTGCTGGCTGACGGTGTCAGTACTCGTCGCGGAATCGTCGGTAGTCGGAACCAACGTCCTGGCTCTGGCGGGGACCCTCCGGCAGGGTTCCCGCCTGCAACTCGGTGAGATCGTAGGTGTAGACGATCCGCATCATGTCCCGGTACGCCCCTTGAGCTCGCCGCCGGGCGGTCATCCCCCGCCACATGTAGAAGGCAAGCCATCCGCTTCCCGCCATGAAGGCGAGGATCGCACCGACCACCCGCATCATCGTGCTGCTTCCATCGCCTGACTGATGTAGGTCGCCAGCTGCCGCCCCATCGCCACGGTCCCGCCATCCCAGTCGCCCTGGGCATAGTGGCTTCCCGCCGCGTTCTCGATGGCTGTGCGCTTGTCGGCAGACAGCTGCAGGTCCTTCGCCGCGTAGCAACGCACCCAGTGAGACTCGGGTGCCACCACGAAGAGGACCGTTCCGTCCACCAGACTATCGACGTCGGAGCCCTTGAGCCAGGAGGAGCCTTGTGCGCCGTCACCCGCGTACTTGACAGTCTCCTCATCAATGTTGCTGATGCCGGCTCCGGGAACCGAGAGCACCGCGATGCGAACCTCACGATCGTAGTTCTGCTCCTCCAGGCCGCGGCGAAGAGTCTGCTCGTGATAGATGCCGGCCTCGTCGCGAACGTCCACGTCGGGACGATGCCCAGATGCGGAAGGATACAGGAGCGCCGCCGGCAGAAGCAGGATCGCGATCAACGCTCCAGCAATATTCATCACAAAGATGTGACCGCTCGAAGACCTCCAAGACGGACAATCGCAGATTGCTTCATGACATTCCTTGTTGATAATCGAGCCGGCCTCGAACGATGTACCGCTTCTACTCTCAGCAGGTCGAGGTTAGCAGCATCAATTATCTGATTTAAACCGCATAAATTAGGTTCTTCGTACCTGAGGGCATGGTAGGTGAAACCTATTAAGAGTATAGGTGAGGGTAGTGCATCGTTGCGGTGAGTAAAGATCGAGGTCCCCCGATGGTGGGAACTGTCACACAGAGTAACTGAGAGACCTCGACGTGCCTGAGACTACCTTCACCTGCCCTGAGCTGACGGCCTTTCTGAGCCTGCACGCCCTGGGATTCCGCGGCCTCATCCACACCGGAGGCCTCAAAGACCACCTGACAACAACCACTCGAACCCCACGATAGGCCCCACCTAGCACACCCTCGAACGCGAAGAGCCGATATCCATTTCGACGCACCATCACCGTGATGACGGACATATGCCAGAACCTCCTCATTGAGGGACGCCTCATTCACTTTAGGAATAGTGAGCACAACAACATGCACTTTTCGTCGGAACTCCATGCTCTTAATTTCCGCCACCAATGGAGCCGGCTGAAAGAGATGAGCGTCGTCGCGAACCTCTACTGTTGGATGATATTCTCCCCCGAACGGCCAGAGCCACATGACCGGAAGCGATGAGATCAGTACCAGACACAGCATAATATTATAATATTGGACACGAATGCAGTCACTGCCCTCAGACCCCCAGCACGTATCAGCATCGACGATCGCATTGTCATCACGTCCTCTCGCTGATGACGGAAATTCTTAACATGACTCAGAAGCTGGATGATGAACCGGATCCTGAGAAGTCACCCGCCGCTAGTCTGCGGAGGAGCTGCCTCGAGTACCCCGACGATCCATCTCCACCTGAGTAGGAGGACGACTCCGAGGTCGTCGACACATAGGATGCGGCGGATTCGTACCCCACCACCAGATCGGATACCGAGGTGAAGGAGCCGAGCCATCCCGCCCCTTCCCAGCCCGACGAGGAAGCATCGCCACCAAGCGGTGAGCCGGAGAACTGGTAAGTATCTCGAGCTGTGGTTACTCCACCGTCGTCGCTGGAGAATAACCGTGCCCCTGCGCGCACAACATCATGTTCTGAATCTAGTGACGCGAAATAACGACGGCGACGTTCTTCGGCGTACTTGGACGTATCGGCATTCACTGCGCGACGCATGAGATCCAAAGCCTTCTCCCGAACTGATTGCGCCGTCCTCTCCAGCTCGTCAAGAGCATCGGAAGGACGTGTCCCGCCGCTCGCCAACGCTATTTCTATATCGCCGAGGCGCGAGCGCTGCTCCTGATCCACTTCCGCTCCTTCTTCACACCTAGAGGCACGTCCCGAGACGCGGAGATCGTATCGCAAAGCGATCTCAACGCCTGCAGGTCCTCCTGCACCCGCCCTTGCTCGTTCTCCCATGCCTTCTCCCAGGTCGATGACATGTTGAGGATGGATGCTGTGTTTGAGATCGTTGCCCCAAGCGACCCAGCATGACAGCGCGCTTCTTCAATCTGGACACACGCTTCAGCATTCTCCAGGCGAACCACTGCGGTCCGCGAGGATGCCCGAATGCTTGCAAGTCTCTAGTGATGCTCGCATACTGCCTGGCAGTACCACCGGTACCACATCCTCACTCGAGCCCCATACGGTTCATTCTCAGGGATGGTGCGCATATTCAGCTTGACATCCTCGTCACCGAGGGAGACTCGAGAGTAGCTCTCCGTCAGCTCCTTCCCAACAACTCTTGCACGCAGGCCACGACGCAGGTACTTCCGGAGCGCCCATATTCCGATCATGCTTGCCGGAGCCGGGATGATGAAGGTGGTGAGCCAGCTCCCTTCAGCGGGGCGCCCTCTAACAGGTCGGCCGTCTTCTTCGCCATTGCCAGGATTCCATCATCCCACTTATGGTCATTGAATGCCTTTTTGCAGCACTTTGGATCGACGCTTGCTGACTCAAGGGCAGGCGCACATCCTTCCCGAAGTAACACCCCACCTTCCTGGAATCGGTGCGACTGCAAGGATAACAGTACAAACTGTCACTCCAGTAGTTGGAGTTGGATGAGGAGATCCACGGCCTTGGAGAATTCTGATGAGCGCGAGCATACTTGAGCACCTCACCGTTGAGGTCATCAATCATGTATCCGGGCACCGAGACGACCACGACGTGAACATCTTGACGAAAGCCCACACCCCTTATACTGTCCGCCACTGATTCGTTTGAAAGAATACGGGCCCTGTCATCGATCTCCACCGTTGGGTGATGCGTTCTTCCGAAGGGCCAGAACCACATGACGGGAAGTGACAGGATGAGCGCTGTGAGCACTGACACACTGACAATAAAACTCAGAGACGAGGACGTCGCCCTCAGAATCCGGAAAGCTACCCTCAACACAATCACCTCTTGCCAAGATGATGATGACGCCAAGGCGATCCTGCGCCTTGGAGCACCCGTCGAATCGCATCAAAGGCAGTGACGCGCATCAACATCATTCCGTCGAAAGAATGGCACACACCCCACGCCGACTATTAAATTGTTCATTCACTTCTGCTGTATTCATGTTTGTGTTCGCTTCAGGGATTCTTGGGACTGGGATCTGGACGGGCTGGAGTACCGGGTATCAGTATCCCGGAAAGCTCCCATCCCCGAGGAAGCTTCGGGTCGCCGCATGCCGTCGGGGACTCACATGGCTCACATGACCCAGATGACTCACGGCGTCATCATCGGTCCACTGCTCGTCCCCGGCTCCGCCGGCGATTCCCACAGTATCCGGCCACCCATCGATGCCTCGTCGGCCTTGCACCTCGGCTCCAGGAAGACCAAGGGACGGCTCCGCACCGGCCGCGCAGAGCGACAGGCAGTTCACTGACCGGCGGACGTCGGCCCCGATCCAGGAGAGCTCATCGAGCGCCACGGAGGGCTGCAGCCGGCCGGCTGCCAGCTCGGCGGTCATCTCATTGAGACGCTGATGGTGGGCCCGGACAAGCTCGCGCGCCTCCACCGTGCCACCGGGAGTGAAGG
>BNJS01002481.1_pt1 | contig 22140 bp, 28 predicted proteins | sample 8540461 | NCBI WGS metagenome assembly BNJS01 (sample SAMD00202454, study PRJDB9452) | human saliva metagenome | isolation source: human saliva | place: Japan | reverse complement strand
TCATAATTATAATATATATTGAAGACTGCCCCTAGAAAGGCAGTCTTTTTTTATTATTTAACGTGAGTTCGACTTAAGCAGCAATTCTTTTTCATGTCAATAATATCCTCCTGTAAGTTAATAGAAGGCTTTTTGTCAAAGAAAGAATAAACTATAAGTCCTGATAATAAGTTAGTTGTGAAATTTTCAAAAGAACGATGTCTCGTATGTTCTATTTGACAAATGTTTTTAAGTTCATCATTTACTGTTTCTATCAAAGCTCGTTTTCTAAGGGCAATTTTATCTTGTAAAAGCATTAAACTATTCTTCATATTTTTTTCTTGATTTTTAGTGATTAAATGCACTCCATCAACAAATAATTTTTCGAATAGATCTTTACTGATATATCCTTTGTCTCCATAGAGCTTGCCAAAGATTCTCTTATGTAAGTCCATATCTTTCAATGGTTTACGATCATCAACATTACCAGGTGTTATTATAAAATCAAGTATCTCACCTCTATCATTAATGATTATATGTAGCTTAAAACCATAGAACCAACCTAAAGAACATTGACCTTTTTGAGCAATTCCTTTAAAGACTTTGTGTTGTTTTTTTCCCTCTTAATATGACAGGATCTTAAAGGCGTTGAGTCAATATATGATATCCCTGTACATTTTTCCTAAACAGCAGGTCTTCAAGAATATAGCTAAGTGCATAACTACCTTTTTTTGTAGTTCAGTAAAACGATTATAGGCGACTGTTTCAGGAAACTCTTTTTTTCATGTGTTTTTTTGTACATAGTGTATAAAAAAATGCTTCAGGTTTTTATAACCTCCTGAATGAAAAGAGTATTAGAATCGTCATTACTTCACTATCAGAAAGAATTGATTTACGATTTCTCGTCTTTTTTTCCATTATCTTGCTTGATAGTGTGGGCGGATACCACTTCATTAAAAATTCTTGCAAAAATTCGTCTATTACAAAGAAAAATTTTAGTAATTTTGTCACTTGATAACATAAGGGATATTTTTAGGTAATTATTTGATTTTCAGACCATAAAGTTACTAAAAATATCCCTTTCTTGCAAGAAAAAAAGTAACTTTCTTATGTCGAACTCACGTTAATTAACAATTAACAATCTCTTCTGTTGAAAAAAACTATTGGTTTTTTTAAATAAATCAAAAAAATGCACTACTTTTTGTACGACAAACTTTTTAAAAGTACTTTTTATCATATGAATGATGTGAAAAAGCTAAAAACATTTTTTTGTTTAATGTATTGATTTGTAGTCTCTTAACTTCTTTCGGGCAGCTTAGAGCTCAGTTTGCGATCAATGGGGTTACCGCAGAGGATCAGGTATGGTTTGCCAATAATCCCTCTTTTGAAATTGGTACCCTTACCATTAAGATTAAGTTACCTACTACTAAAAAAATACAGCTGAGGTAACCGTTACCTTGCCTACGGGTATTGAGTATGTAGCAGGCTCTGTAAATAAAGGAGCAAATGCTACTTCGGTATCCCAAGTGGCAGGTAGCCCTCTTAATAAACCTGTGTTTACCCTTGTAGGTACGCCTAACACCGAAGTGGCTTTTACCCTTAAGCGTAAGCTTACTAAGGCTGCTACCGATGCTTTGGCAGGTAGATACCTTACCGATAGAGTAAAAGTGACAGTAACAGGCGAAACCCCTGACGAGAAAGATTCTAATCAGTATAGAGTTACGCCTCCAGTAGTTACCGTGCAAGACGTTGTAGGAGTTGATGGCGCCTCATTGGGCGAAAATACCACTACCTTTGGCATTCGTAATACTGGGGTGGGGGCTACTCGTACCATTTTCTTCTCTGTAGCTTATCCTGCTGGGATTACCCATGTAAGTTTTACTCCACCCTCCGGAGTTACTTTGGATCCAGTGGGTACCGTCCCTACAGGCTTCGAAAATGCAGGGCAACCCATGTATAGGGCTTACCAAGCCCTCAGGCTTTTTAGGTAGCGAATTGGTAACCATTACCCAAAAAGTATCAGATAGCACCTTCCTTATGTGGTAACCAAACTAAAATAGGCTATGTGCCTTATTGGGGCTTTTCGGCTACCAACCTATTTGCCCAAAAATACTAAGGTGGATAGAGATATAAAAGTACGTACTTATACTCCTTCCGTGAAACAAACCCAAGACGGAAATAAAAGGTATTTTTGTCGAAGGAGCAGGTCTTACGGCTGCTGCCGGACAAAAACTCGGTACTTTCTATACTGCCTTCAAGAACGAAAGTACTGATGCTACCGCTTATAACAACCGACTTAATAATCTGGTTCAAAAATTTAACAAACTTCAAACCTGATAACTTTTATATCATTGCTACCGATGGTACTAAGATTCCGGTACCTTCAACTTTTTATCAATAATGTAAATTCTACAGGTTTTGATTTTCGCAATCTGCCCGCTTTAGCCGATGCGGCTCTTACAGGCAAAGATATTGGTTTTACCGATGAAGACGCTGATGGTTTTCGCGATGACCTAAAACCTGGTGCCGAGGTAAGAATATGTTTTTGATTTGGTTGCTACCGGCAATCCATTCCTTTGTAATCCTTATATTTTATCTATAAATCCTTCCTTTTATTATCATTATGAAAGTGCTTGTGGAGAAACAATAGAACTAAGAGATAATCTAAGTGTTTATTCGCGCTATTTTGGACAAGTGAATAAAACCTCTTTCCCCGCTCAGTTGCTTAAAAATGCTCCTGAGAAAGGGCGTATAGCTCCTAATATGAACTCAGTAGGAGTTTTTGAACGCTTTCAAGGAGATGCAAGTGCTAGAACTAATGATATCCGTTACCGCTACTATATGCAGTTGCCTTCGGGTATTGCTCTCAAAAAATGTAGTGTTCTATTACGCTAGAGAAGTTGGCGATACTTCTGTTCCCTCTGTTGCTATTGGCAATATACCAGCTGGTGGGTTGTTAGATTTTACTACCCCCGAAACGCCTCCTGCAGGCGTATCGGCTGTTGATACGCGTTTATGGGGATATCTCTCTTTTGATATCGAACTTACAGACTGTACAGGCTTGAGCAATGCTACCTCTATTGATTACAAAGTGTTTGTAATGAACAGAAACCAAGGAGGTACTACTTTTACCCCCATACCTATACTTTGCGAAAGTGTAAATGTGGCATTAGGTTGTACCGTACCGTGTGGAGTAAATGGTCCTGAGATGATCAGCACCAAAGTAGAACGCGCCGATAACTCTTATGGTTGGACGGATGCTACTATGACCCAACGCGTACAGCGCGCTAATATATCTGCTGAACAACGCCGTAAAGTATTGCATTTAGACGATATAGAGTTCTTCGCCGAAGGAAAACAATCGCCTAATGCTGCGGCCGATAACCTCTTCTATTACACAGCTGTAGAAAAACGCGTGAACTTAGACCCTAAATTTATCAAAGTAAAAATAGGTGCTCACGAAGTGACTCTGCAAGCTACTGACCCTGGAGTGGTAACACGCGCTACTGATGCCAATGGTTATTATTACCGTTGGAATCTTACCGATGCACTGCCTTCGGGCATTTTAGCTGCAGGCCAAACCTTCTCGGTAGTAGCTACCTATCAGGTAAATAATCCGTCAAATAGTAGTTCTTCAGAAGAACAGTCGGGTAAGACATCTTATTTCTATACCTTAGCCGATAAGAATGATCCCGCCGTTAGCCCGCAAGGATACCATACTAACGCATTGCGCTGTGGTTTAGACCTGATACCAGTTTTCACTTTTGCCAATACAACCATAGCTTATGGTATGAATAGTTTTGGACTGACAGCTTGTACCCCGAGTTATATTGGAGGGAGATTTATCCATTTCGGTCGTGCTCAAAATAGCGGTAGTAACCTTTATACTGAAGAATATCGCCCAGGAATCTTAATGAGAAAGATTGTTCTTAAAATACCTTTGTCTTATAAAATCACAGATAATCCTGAATATTTCTATACCGCTAATATTGCAGATACTAAGAAAGCTTCCTCTCAACAGTCTTCAGTTATTACCCCGTTAGCTAATTGGGTAGAATCTACCGAAGGGAATAACCGCGTATATACCTATCTAAATCCTGTTAATAGAACAGATCCTTACCATTTACCCGCAGGGATTGTAGCAACAACCTATAGCCAATGGCTGCGTGTTAAGGTGCAAGCCTCTTGTAACTCTAAAGAATTTACAGGTACTGAGGCTGCTAAAAAGAGCTGCAGCTATTGCTGCAGGCGAAATTGGTACCTACGTGGTAGAGTGTGAAGACTATTACTATCATTACGCCGACAGTCCCTACCCCATTAGTTGTCGAAAAAACTAACTTTAGTGTTATGAATATGGCTTCTAAGCCTCAATTATTATTGTTGGCAAGAGGTCAAGGTTCTACTATTAGGGCAAACAGAAGTGAGCAACAAGCTATATTCTCTATCGAGACGCGCAACAGTGAAGCTCCTAATGCTTGGATATCTATTCCAGATGTTACAGGTATGGAAGTATTAGGTTTAGAAGAGGTGAATAATGCGGCAGGGACGACTGTAGTGCGTACGGTTACTCCAGAGACTAATATCACAGGGGAGAAGATGTTCTTCTTAAACCAAACGGTACCTGTAGGGCTTGCGAACCAAAAGTACTATCGCTTAAAGTATAAGCTAACCAACTGTAGTCAACCACAACTGAAGTTTAAAGTATATGCAGGTTGGAACTGTGAGGGCAACCCTACTCAGGGACATAGTGCTGCCTGCGATGATACATTCTTAGAATATACTGTCAATATAGCACAAAGTAAGAAAGACATAGAAGAGGGAACCCTACCAGCTTGACTATGTGTGCCAAGACACCTTTCTCCTATATTGTAAAAAAAGTACCGATGAGGGGATATCTTTGGAGCAAACTTGGTGGTTACCCAGCAGCCTGGTATCGTTATCAGTGATGTACAAGTGGAATACCCCTTGAACTCTGGCAAGGTGTATAATACCTCCACCCCTGTGGATGGTAAAAGATTGGGGTAACTACCGTGGGGGTAAGACTACTTACCGACTTTTCGATATATTGCCGGTGGCTCTCTGCCAGGTTCGGTAGCTACCAATGTAGAAAATGAGCAGAAGTTCAAAGTAACCTTTAACGTACAACCCGACTGTGATTTTTGTCGCAGGCTCCTCTTTTGCTATTGACTTGAAGGAAATAATCTCTGTGGGGAGCCTGCTATAGGTCCCTAAGATTGTAGAAAATGTAGCTGGTATCACGGGTGCTGCGGTGAATGACTATAATATGTTACTTTCCTCTGTTGACTATATAAGTGGCAATGCCAATGCTTGTGATAGTGGGGCTACTTATAAGGTACGCGTATCGGTCAATGTTACCTCTTCTAATCCTTTGTTTACAGTAGGTAATGATGCTCGTCTGCATATACGTTCTCACAAAGCTATGATATTCAAAGTAGTGATATCACAATAGATAGAAGTGCATCTCCCAGGCAAACCCAAGTAGTAGTTGGGCTGACCCTCTGTGGAATCAACAGGGGTAGTAGGAGGTGAAAAATGAGATCATAATGAAAGTACCAGCAGGTATGAAGGATACTCATTACTTTGATGTAACGGTAAAGATCAAGCAAAAAGCCAATACAGCGGTAAGTTGTACAGATGAAAGATTTTTTTAAAGGTACTTACTACAGATAAGATTACAGGGATTCCTTGTGCTACCTTGAGTCCGCCTTTCTGTCCTGCTCTTATCGTATCTACTTCGCCAGAGAAAAAGCAAAGATAGAGAATAAACGAGCCTCGCTTTCTTTGGCAGATGTAAAAGTAAGTTCCTCCGCAGTACAGGGCAACAAGGAGAAACTGACAATTAAGTATAAGGTGGCTAATAAGTATGAGAGTACTGTTGAGTTAGCTAAAAAAAGCTCCTTACAATAGTTCCTTGAAAGTGTCTCTTTACCATGATGTCAATGGTAATGGTTTGGTGGATGCAGGAGATACCTCCTTGAGGATAATACTCAGAATGAGAATATCGCCATAGAAGCCACTTCTCCTGAGAGGTCATTTACGTATATAGCTGACCAGTCAGAGGTGTGTCGTTTACTCTTGGCTATTAAGGATAACTATTGCCTTTGTGATAATGTGGTAAGTTTAGCTACGCCACCCTGCTGAGATCACAGGACTTATTAGTGATGCAACTATTTGTGAGAGTGATAGTGAGGTATTGACTTATGTAGCCGCTCCGGCACCAGTCTATCAGGCTTATACTTGGGAGGCTGTCTCCCCAGCCAACGCCTTGGATTACCTATCAGCAACCAATATAGCGCTTCCTACCTTCCACTATACAGGAGCTAAATTGACAACCATAACAGAGTTCAAATACAAGCTTAAAGTAAAGCGTACCAATGGCTGTGAAGCTACTCAAGAGGTAAAACTGACTGTAAAACCAGCACCAAGCATCACCACTCAGCCTGTGGCCCCTGCCAATCCATATTGTACAGGTACTAACGCTACAGCCCTTACCGTAGTGGCCGATGATCATGGCCTAGCAGGTACCCTCACCTATGAGTGGTACGAAAGTCTTACCAATGCCTATAACGGTACTCTAAAAGGTAGTAGCCCAACCTATACACCTCCAACCAATGCAGCTGGTATCAAGTACTACTATGTCAAGGTAAAGAACTCAGGTTGTGGAGAAACCTTGAGTAACATCATAATGGTAAAAACCAACGCTACTCCAGACAAGCCAATAGTAGCCGAAGATACGGCCGCTACTTGTACGGCTATCAGCATCGCAAAACTTACTAACTATGATGCCAACTTTACTTATATCTTCATCAAATCGTCTGATGGCAGTACGGTAAGTGGGGTAACTATGGCCTCTGATGGTAAGATCTCAGGTCTTCCAGTAGGAAAGTATAAGGTAAAAGCTACCAAAGACGGCTGTATTTCAGACCTTTCCGATGAGTTCGAGATCAAGGATATAAAAACCAACACCAGCGGTACCAACCGTAAGCGAACATACCGCGGCTACTTGTTCGGCTATTAGCATCGCCAAGCTCAACTATACCTCCGGGCTTACCTATATCTTTGTCAAATCGGACGATAGTAGTACGATAAGTGGTACTTCAGTGGATAACACAGGTAAGATTTCAGGGCTCTCAGTAGGTAAGTATAAGGTAAAAGCCACCAAAGACGGTTGTGAATCAGCCCTTTCTGCTGAGTTTGAGATCAAGGATAAGCTTCCAACGCCTGCTGTGCCTACTATAGGAGAGAAGACTGCCGCTACATGTACAACAATAAGCGTAGCAAAAGTAGATAACTATTCTAGCTATTCAGCTACGGATGTCTTTGCCATATTCGATAGTAGCAATACAGCGATAGCGACAGCTTCAGTAGCAGCAGATGGAACAATCAATGGTCTTATTGCGGCAGGTACTTATAAGATCATCGTGACCAATACACAAAATAATTGTACTGCTGAGGCGACGATTACCATAGCAGATGCATTACCCTGTGCCTGCTACGCCAACCCCAACAGCTACTCAGTCGTTCTGTAATAGTGCAACGGTAGCGGATCTTGCACCACAAGGTACGGATATCAAGTGGTATGATGCAGCTACTGGAGGTTCGCTCTTGACAAGCACTACAGCACTTGTACATAATAATAAATACTATGTAGCTCGTACCTTGGGCAGTTGTGAAAGCCCTCGTGCAGAAGTAACGGTTAAGATGATATCCTTAGCTCAACCAGTGCTAACAGCTGTAGTCCCTACTTGTACTGTTGAGGGAAAGCTAAGATCACTAATTATGATCCGAGTGCTACTTATACCTTTATCAAAGCGGACGGTACGGCCGTTACAGAGACTATTACCATAGCAGCAGACGGTATAATAACAGGGTCTTGTGGCAGGCTCTTACAAGGTAAAAAGCAGAAAAAGGTGGTTGTGTATCTGATGTGTCTGATAGCTTTGTGATCAAATCAAAAACAAGCTGCGACCACTACCACCAACCCAGTAGGTGCGACTTATGTAAAAGGAGCTATCGCTACACCACTTACTGTAACAGCCACAGGCGAGGGTACCCTCAGCTACCAATGGTTTGAGGCTAGCTCAGCTATGGCTACAGGTGTCGCAGTAGGTAACAATAGCGCAAGCTATACACCTTCTACAGCTACTTTAGGGAAGTAAGTTCTACTATGTAGAAGTAACAGGAACTTGTGGTACAGTCAAGAGTGCTGCTGCAGAAATTAAAGTAACAGCAGTTCCTCCAACGATAGTGGCGAATGATGATCCAGATACATCAGTAGCAAAAGGGAGGAACAGTGGATATATTGAGTAATGATCGTTTGAATGGTAATCCAGTAACACCTACAGATGTAAATATCACAATTCCCTAACAATGGAGGTCTCACTAACCTTACAGTAGATCCTACAACAGGTAAGCTTAAGGTTCCAAGTGATGCGACACCAGGTACACATACAGTAACGTATAAGATTTGTGATAAGGCGACACCAGGTGTTTGTGATACAGCAGTAGTTAAGATTACTGTAACAGGAACCCCCTCCAACGATAGTGGCGAATGATGATCCAGATACATCAGTAGCAAAGGGAGGAACAGTGGATATATTGAGTAATGATCGTTTGAATGGTAATCCAGTAACACCTACAGATGTAAATATCACAATTCCTAGCAATGGAGGTCTCACTAACCTTACAGTAGATCCTACAACAGGTAAGCTTTAAGGTTCCAAGTGATGCGACACCAGGTACACATACAGTAACGTATAAGATTTGTGATAAGGCGACACCAGGTGTTTGTGATACAGCAGTAGTTAAGATTACCGTAACAGGAACCCCACCTCCAACGATAGTGGCGAATGATGATCCAGATACATCAGTAGCAAAGGGAGGAACAGTGGATATATTGAGTAATGATCGTTTGAATGGTAATCCAGTAACACCTACAGATGTAAATATCACATTCCTAACAATGGAGGTCTCACTAACCTTACAGTAGATCCCTACAACAGGTAAGCTTAAGGTTCCAAGTGATGCGACACCAGGTACACATACAGTAACATATAAGATTTGTGATAAGGCGACACCAGGTGTTTGTGATACAGCAGTAGTTAAGATTACTGTAACAGGAACCCCACCTCCAACGATAGTGGCGAATGATGATCCAGATACATCAGTAGCAAAGGGAGGAACAGTGGATATATTGAGTAATGATCGTTTGAATGGTAATCCAGTAACACCCTACAGATGTAAATATCACAATTCCTAACAATGGAGGTCTCACTAACCTTACAGTAGATCCTACAACAGGTAAGCTTAAGGTTCCAAGTGATGCGACACCAGGTACACATACAGTAACGTATAAGATTTGTGATAAGGCTACACCAGGTGTTTGTGATACAGCAGTAGTTAAGATTACTGTAACAGGAACCCCTACCTCAACGATAGTGGCGAATGATGATCCAGATACATCAGTAGCAAAGGGAGGAACAGTGGATATATTGAGTAATGATCGTTTGAATGGTAATCCAGTAACACCTACAGATGTAAATATCACAATTCCTAACAATGGAGGTCTCACTAACCTTACAGTAGATCCTACAACAGGTAAGCTTAAGGTTCCAAGTGATGCGACACCAGGTACACATACAGTAACATATAAGATTTGTGATAAGGCGACACCAGGTGTTTGTGATACAGCAGTAGTTAAGATTACTGTAACTCCAGACACGACACCAAGCCGTGCCCTCAAGGCTGTAGATGATGACTTTGGTAAGGTACCTAATACAGTGGATTACACCACTACCAATACAGTCTTCTCCGCAGGAGTAGATACCATGGAAGGGGTCGTAGGTAACCTCTCTCCAGAGCGTGATGTGGTACTGACTCCAGGGGTTGTAACACGAGACGGAGCGGCTATTACAGAAGGTATTACCATGAATCCTAACGGTAGCATCACTGTAAAACGTGGTACACCTAAGGGCACTTATACTTACGAGTATACAATATGCCAAAAAGACGTTCCTACCAACTGTGATAAGGCTAAGGTAAGCTTTGAAGTCATAGAAGCTCATATCTTCGCCAAAGATGATGGTGTATGGGAAGTAGGTACTGAAGGCGCCTTGACCCCAAGTGTCTTGAACAACGATATATTGGGCGAAAGAGTGGGTATCGCTCCTTCCGAGGTAAGTATAAGCAAAACACAAGGTAAGGCGGTTGTGGACAAAACGCTGATGGAGATGAACGAAGACGGCCGTATCTCAGTGAAGAAGGGTATTGCGGAAGGTACTTATACTTATTACTATACGATTACAGAGAATGCTAATACAGCCAACACCTCTAGTGCGTCAGTAACCATAAGGGTAGTGAGCTTCTCCGCTCAGGATGATGAGTTTAATATTACCAACGACAAGACCAAGGAGTACAAAAACCGAAAGTGTTTTTGAAAAATGACGAACTCAATAAGAAGAAGAACCCATCACCAGTAGATGATGTGATCTTGAAAAAAGGCGAGGCTAAGGATAGCGAGAGAAACCCAACCACTGCCCTTACCATGAATGACGATGGTACGATCACCATAGCGCCCAACACGCCAGACGGTGTTTATACCTATACGTATACGATCTGTAAGAAGTCAGCACCAACAGAGTGTAAGAGTGCCGAAGCGGTGATTAAGCTCTTGCCTGCTTTGATAGCCAATGATGATGACTTTACCGCCAATCCGATCAACCCGCTTGTAAAAGAGGGTATCGCAGGAAATGTCTTGGACAACGACCGCTATGCCGATGGTAATGCCCTAGAACACTTGGATAAGGTGAAGATCACTATGTTGGAAGACAAAGGATCACACGCTAATATAGAACCTAATGGAGATGTAGTGATCCCACAAGGCGCTCCAGCAGGGGAATATACTCTGAAATATAGACTTTGCATGAAAGATCACCCAACCATCTGTGCTGAGGCTAAGGTGAAGATAGTGATATTGGAAGACAAACCGATAGTGATCCACAATGGTATCTCTGCCAATGGTGACGGAGTGAACGATGGCTTTTATGATAGAGCATATTGAGGGTATCCTAAGAATAATCTTAAGATATTCAACCGTTGGGGTGTATTGGTTTATGAAAAGGACGGTTACACCAACAGTGAGCCATTTGATGGACATTCTAACGGACGTGCAACCATAAGTGCAGATAGCAAGCTCCCACAAGGAACTTACTACTACATCTTAGAGTATCAAGATACAGCCGAGCAAACCCATACCAAGAAAGGCTGGTTGTACCTCAAATACTAGTGACAAGTGACGAGTGACTAACGACAAGTGACTAATGACAAATCATTACAGATTCGTCATTAGTCATTTTGTCATTAATAATTGGTCAAAAAGAAAAATAATCAGGCAATTTGTTTGAAATTAGCAGATAATTTCATAACTTTGTACCTAATAAATCAAAGAGAAAATGGAACAAAATCAGCAAAACAAAAGTTATCTACTCCCTATTGTAATGATGTTTGCGTTATTCTTTATGATCGCCTTCGTTACCAACTTACAGAGTCCTATGGGAGTCATCGTAAAAAGCCAGTTCGGTGCCAGTAACTTTCAGGCACAATTGGGGAACCTTAGCCAACTTCATTGCGTATGCTTTTATGGGGATTCCCGCCGGACAGATGCTACAGCGAATAGGCTATAAGAAAAACTGCACTGACGGCCGTAACGGTTGGCTTTGGAGGTGTGTATCATCTTCCTATCGGGAGCAATGGAGAGTTTTTGCCATATATCTCACAGGTGCCTTTGTGGCGGGCTTCTCTATGTGTATGCTCAATGTAGTGGTCAATCCTATGCTCAACACCTTAGGGTGGGAGGGCAAGCGAGGTAACCAACTGCTACAGTTCGGTGGTGCACTCAACTCTATGGGAGGTACAATTGTTCCTGTCTTTGTAGGTTACCTTATAGGAAAAAATATAGAAAAAGCCTCTATTGACAAGGCCAATCCTGCCTTATACTTGGCCATGGGTACCTTTGCTTTTGGTATTTATCGTGCTTTCTATGATGCAGATTCCAGAGCCTCATATTGTAAAGAAAGTAGAGGATAAAGCAAAAGATCCTCATAGTGCTATGTCTTTCAGACACTTTGTCTTTGGGATCATAGCCATTTTTGTATATGTAGGAGTGGAAGTAGGTATTCCTGGAATAGAGAACTATTTCATGACTGCCAAAAACAGAGCACGGCGGTTTAGGTATCGATGCCACTACGGCAGGTTCTGTAGTAGGTACCTACTGGTTCCTCATGTTTGTAGGCCGATTTGTAGGAGGAGCCTTAGGGAGCTAAGTTCTCCAGCAAGGCCATGCTTTCCTTTGTAGCTTCCTTAGGCTTATGCTTTGTGCTTTTGGCCATATTCTTACCTACTGACATATTGGTCAATATGCCTGTATTCAACAAAAACATATCCTTTGGTTTAGCTGAAGTACCTGTTACTGTGATGCTCTTAACCCTCTGTGGGCTATGCACTTCTGTGATGTGGGGAAGTATCTTCAACTTAGCCACTGAGGGCTTTAGGCAAATACACAGCTGCCGCTTCAGGTATCTTCATGGTTATGGGTATGTGGGGGCGGTATTCTCTCCACTCTTCAGAGCTATGTAGCGGATATCTTCGGCTATGTACAGAGCTATTGGGTAGTGATCTTAGGCCTCGCCTATATCCTATACTATGCCCTTGTAGGCAGTAAAAATGTAAATAAAGACATAGTAGTTAATTAATGCCTTAATGATTAATTAGAACCCTCTTAATCCTCTAAGAGACAACAAACTCATGTCTTTACAAAGAAACGCTAATGAAGAACCCTCATAGCCAACCCTTTGTAGAGACATGAGTTTATTACGTCCCCAACCCCTTTCTTAAATACTTAACACTATTTTTTTATTGTATAAATTCTTACTTCTCACCCCTCCTTTTCTTGACTTCCATCCTAAATGTTGTAATTTTGCTGCGTTATTCAGTGGTCAGACGTCAGTAGTCAGTTTTTCAGTCTATTGCGACTAATGGCTGATTACTGATGTCCCTTTGCTGGCACGAGCTTTCAGCTCGTGCCTACTATGATTAGAGCCTTTGGCTCTTTATGAAGAACTACAAGCTACGGATTTAAAGTGAGTTCGACATAAGCAAATTATATTTTTCTCCCACGGATTCCACGGATTTTCACGGATAGAATGATACAACAACCGAACATAACTCTGTAATTCTCAAGGATAAATAAGACCTTTGCCTTATAAAAAATCTGTGTAAATCGCAACAGCACAATTATACAAATATAGAAAATCTGTGAAATCCGTGAAAATCCGTGGGAGCTTTTCGTTATATCGAACTCACGTTATTTAGAATTGTTAAAAAAATATTTCTTGTTTTTTATTTTCGTATATGAAAAATATTTTTACTTTTTGCCTAAAATTTAAACACCTAATAAAACTAAAAATTTTTAGACATGAAAACTATTATTTTTCGCATGTTATTTTTCTTTATCCCTGTATTAGCCATAGCCCAACAAGCTACTTTCAAGGAAAAATCACTGCCGAAGGAAAGCCTATCTTAGGTGCCGATGTAATCCTTCGCAAGGGTAGTGAAGTGAAAGGTACCAGTAGCAAGGCCTCTGGAGAATATTCAGTAAAAGTACCTGCTGGCCAGTACAAACTTACGATCTCTTCAGTAGGGTTCAAGACTATCAATCAATCTCTTACGCTTGCTGAAGGTGAGACTATCACACAGAATTTTGCCTTGCAAAGAGACTTATTGAAATTGACCAAGTGGTAGTTACCGCTACGTAACATCATTCCTCAGTACAAATCACCTGTGGTAGTGAGCAAGGTTACAGGCCATATCTTTGAAACCACTCAATCACTCAGCTTGGCCGAAGGGCTTAACTTTACCCCTGGATTGCGCACCGAAACAAATTGTCAGAATTGCGGTTTTAATCAGCTGCGTATCAATGGTTTGGAAGGCTCTTACTCACAAATCTTGATCAATGGCCGTCCTGTATTCTCCTCCTTAGCTGGGGTCTATGGCTTGGAGATGATTCCTGCCAATATGATTGACCGTGTGGAAGTAGTCAGAGGGGCCGGCTCAGCACTCTATGGGGTAATGCCATAGGAGGTACGGTAAATATTCTCACCAAAGACCCTACACATAATACCTTTTATCATAGGCAATAGCCTCTCTCAATGAAAGACGGAAGCCCTGATAACACACTCTTTGCCAACACTTCGGTTGTGGCTGAGGATTTTGACAAGGGACTAACCCTCTTTGCCTATCAGCGCAACCGCAAGCCTTACGATGCTAACGATGACGGCTATTCCGAAATCACTAAGCTGCACAATACCACTTTCGGGGCTGATGCTTTTTGGAATCCTGCAGAAAACAGCAAGATAAAGCTCAACCTGAACAGTATCAACGAGTTTCGCCGTGGAGGAAACAAGTTCGACCTCTTGCCACATCAGTCTGATATTACCGAACAATTACGCCATCGTATCGTAGCTGGAGACCTCTCCTATGAACGATTCTCTGATGATCTTGCCCATAAGTTTTCCCTATACACTTCTGCCCAATATACCGACCGAGATGGCTACTATGGAGGCGGCTTAGGTTATGCAGTCAATAGCAAAGACGAATTTGACGCGCTAGGAGCGGAAGACAAAGAAGACTATTTCAAGGCTTTGGCCAAATATGGTCATACTACCGAACTAGTGGGCGTAGGAGGCGTTCAATATGCCTATACATTTTCACCTGAACTAAATCTTTCTTTAGGAAGCGAATATAAGTATGATAAGGTAAATGACAACTATGTAGGCCAAAAACCGCGCAGTGGATCAGACTGTACGCACCTATGGCAACTACCTACAAGTGGAATGGAATCCTATAAAAAGCTAACTCTACTAGGGGGAGCCGCTATGACTATGTCGATATAAAGGAGACTACCTTTTTGCCGGAGTAGATAAGAATTCTAATAAGCAGATAAGCAAATTCGTTCCTCGCCTTACTGCTATGTATGATCTAAGTGAAACCCTTAAGCTCCGCGGTTCCTTTTGCCCAAGGCTATCGTGCTCCACAGGCTTTTTGATGAAGATTTACATACTGAAGTATTAGACGGCGAACCTATCTTTGTAGAATTGGACAAAGACCTTAGCAGCGAAACCTCCAATAGTTATACCGCGTCACTGAACTATACCCAAAGAGAAGGTAATACACAAGCCAATCTGATCTTGGAAGGCTTCTACACCCGTATCAACGACCGTTTTTATCAACCAAGACCTTACCGATATAGACAACATTAAGCACAAGCTAAAGACCAATGCCACTGACCAGCTCCATATCATCGGAGCTAATATAGAAAGCTAACTTTGCCTTTGGCTCTCAATGGGTATGGCAGACAGGGTTTACCTATCAGCAATCTCGCTTTACTAAGGAACAGACCATTTGGGAAAATGAAGATGCAACTTCTCCTAAAAAAGTCACTTCCGACCGCGTGATGCGCTCCCCTGACCTATATGGTTACACTACCCTATCTTATAACCCTATCGCAGCACTTAAGCTCAGCTACAATGGTGTTTTCACAGGACAGATGTATGTGCCCCATGTAATTGACGCTGAATCTGGCGAGCAAATTCTCGTAAAATCACCCAATTTTTACGAACAAAACCTAAGGGCTGCCTATGCTTTCACCCTAAAAACAATTACAAACTGGAAGTATTTGCAGGTGTGAAAAAAATATCTTTGACCAATACCAAAAAGATTTTTGACAAGGGCAAAGACCGTGATGCTGACTATATCTACGGGCCTCAACACCCACGAACTTTCTTTGTAGGGCTAACATTGTCACTGGATTAATTGTTAATTGTCAATTGTCAAAACAAACTGACTTATGAATACTGAATACTGAAAAAGAAAGATTCTTTTACCCAAATATCATTTCTGTAGAAAAAGAGGCACCTTCAGGGGTTGCCTCTTTTTGATGATTAGGGTGTCTATTCTACTTCTAAGTAATTTTTCGTCTTTCACTTTTCATTTTTCCCTAAAAATATGTATCTTTGCCTTACAATTATCCACCACCTCTATGCTAAGCAAAAACCAACTAAAAACAAGTACAGAAGCTATCGCTGAAGAAATACCGAAGTGAGACAGGTCTTTTCGTAGTGGAAGGTAAGAAAGGCATCTTAGAGTTCGTCCAAGCAGGTTATAAGGCCGAAGTTATCTATGCTACTCACACCTTTTCTCCTGCACTATCTAAGCAGCCACTAACCCTTGTAAGTCCAGAGGAAACCCAACGGCTCAGTGCGCTCAAGCACCCCCGATGAGGGGTTGCTATCTTCCACCAACCTAGGGCGTAAGGGCATCTTGCAAGAGGGACTTATTTTGGCCTTAGACAATATCCAAGACCCAGGTAATTTAGGCACACTCATTCGCCTATGTGATTGGTTTGGGATAGAGACACTCCTGTGCAGCGAGCAGACAGTGGATTGCTATAACCCCAAGGTCGTACAAGCCTCTATGGGGTCACTCTCACGAGTGGAGGTGCATTATGTGCCCTTGGCGGGCTTCTTGGCTACTTGTGCCTTACCTGTATATGTAGCGACCCTGGAGGGACAAACCTCTATACAACTACTTTTTCCAGAGGATTGTGTAATTGTCTTAGGCAACGAAGCCAATGGGGTCAGTCCAGAGGTTGCCGCTTTGGCCAATGGGGCTATTACTATACCGCGCTTTGGCAAGCTACAACAGGCAGAAAGCCTTAATGTCGCTATGGCGGGAGCGATTATAGTGAGTCAGGTAAAAGGTAAAGTTATGTGAGACTAGTATAGTGGATAAAAAAAGTGAAGTCTGAGGAGCAAATCTACCAACTTTAATAAAAATTTGTTCTACTAAATGGCAATCTATAAATTTCACTTGGGGTGAAATTAGCGCAATTAAAAATCAATCTTAATTAATAGATTTATTTACTGATTTTTCACTATCTTTTGCACGCTATAATTCTGTAGAAATAAATTAATAAGAGATAAAAACAAATGTTCTATAAACTTTTTACAAAGAAAAAGAGATGAATGGTTAAGGCAAGAAAATTGTCCTATAAATTCTTTTGCTTTCTTATATACAAAATAAAGGAATGATGCGTGATGCACAAATAGAAGCTATTAAAACGTATCTTTTTGAAAAATAAGCTGCAATAATAAACCTTTGTGAAACTTTTTACCGAAAAATAATTTCCTATCTATAGATGTTGATAGCATTAGTTTGACCTCTCTATGTCGAAATATTCTACTGAACAATAATGCAGCAGCAACACTTTATGAATACGCTTGCCTAAAAAGATGAGAAAGGTAATACTTTGATGCCTTCGTTAAAAAGAATTTATCGAAAAGAACCCCAACAAAATTGATTACGAACAAGTATTCAAGGCGTTATTTTTACAATGTAAGCTATCCCGACTATATTTTTAGTCTTCCAATGGGGGCAGGAAAAAAACTTACTTAATGGCTGCCTTTATCTACTTAGATTTGTATTTTTCACTAAACGAACCAGACAACAAGGCTTTTTGCTCATAACTTTATGATATTAGCCCCTTCAGGACTGAAATCATCTATTCTGCCAAGTATCAAAAAAATATTCAGGACTTTGACTCTACTTGGATTTTTACCAGAACCTACTGCTTCTCAAATTAAAAAAATGAAATTCAGTTTGAAATACTTGATGAACCAAAAAAACAACTAAAAAAGTAATCTTGTAAAAAAATCCTAATGCACAAAAAAATAAGTAATCATCAGCCTTTTCAATACCTTCGTGGTTTGGTAGCTATTACCAATGCAGAGAAAGTTATTCTTAATAAAAATAGACAAAAGTGATACGCAAAACTCTTTTTTTCAGGAAAAAGAGTTAAAAGAGATAAAAAAACTCTAATGAGTTGCGCAATATCATAGCCAAAATCCCTAATCTTTCCATATTTATTGATGAGGTTCACCACGCTTCGGATGGGGATATTAAACTGAGACAAGTAGTAAACAAATGGATGGAAACTGAAAGTTTCAACTCAGTATTGGGCTTTTCAGGGTACACCCTATTTAGCATCAGCAGAATCGGTTAAAATAAGTAGTGAATTATCTCTCGAAAATAAAAATCTTTCTAACGTGGTGTATTATTACCCACTTATTGAGGGGTAGGCAATTTCTTAAAAACACCTACTATTAAAATTTCGGATGGTGGCTATGACGATATTATACGAAAAAGGCGTAACCGAGTTTCTCGATAAATATGGCGATACGATCTATGTTAATGGTACTTGTGCTAAATTAGCTATCTATTGCGGACAGATAGCCCATTTAGAAGAAAATATTTATCCTATTGTATCAGAACTTATTACTAAACGTGGCTTAAATCCTTCTACCACTATATTGAAATATCACGGAGGAAATAAAGAATACTCACTACCACAAGAAGCTGCTACCGAATTTGCTTCGTTAGACACAAGTCTATCAAAAAAATTAAAGTAGTATTATTGGCACAAATAGGTAAAGAAGGCTGGGACTGCAAGAGCCTTACCAGCGTTATATTACCACAAAAAGGAGCTTGCCCGCAAAATATGGTGTTACAAACCTCTTGTCGCTGTTTGCGACAAGTGAAAAAACACAACTGAAACAGCACTTATTTGGCTAAATGAAGATAACGCAAAGATACTAAACAAAGAGTTAGCCCAGCAGCAACACACTTCTATAGAAGCTCTTAATAATGCTAAAACTACTCATCTGTACACATTAGAACGCTTCTCTCGTATGGAAAAAAACTACGTGTACCCCCCATTGACTTTTACCAGTTAAAAGTTTCTTATCAAACACTAGTAGCAGAAGAGAAGCTAAATACTGCTGACGAACTTAAAAATGATACCATCCTTAAAAAAATCGGATGATATACTTATCAAACAGCAAGATTTAAAAGGAAAAATCACCCATAAGCAGCTCGAAGCAATACAAGATGAGGAGCAATATACCCCTATTACTTTTAGCAGTTGGTTACATCTAATTGCAAAAGAAAGTTTTGGTACACTGAAAAAAGATACACTTAGCCAGTACGCAGAGCTACTTAAAAGCACATTTGACAATATTACCGAAAAAATAAAAGATGTGTATTATCCTAAAGGAATATACAATCACAAAAGAAATTCGAGCTAATATTCGCAAAAGCATTTATCCCCAATCGCTCTATAAAAAGTAAAAGAAGAAGTAATCCCTGATAAAAGCAAGTTTGTTAGCCATAGAAAAACTTACTTCGCCTATTGCTGTAATGAGTACCCAAAATTACTATCCCTCACAAAATGAAGTAAAAACAAATTATAGAAGCTGATAAAGGGAAGAAACAACTGAAAGCTGCTATCAGCACTACCATAGAGACTTTGCAAACTTTAGGTAATCAAGAAGCAACAATTCAAGCATTACTCAATAATCCTGATAACTACGAAGCTATTGATGAGCAACTTTATAGTAAAAACCTATCACTATCTGCCTTATAAATTTGATAGTAGGGTTTGAAATTGACTATTTCAGCACTTCGCTCCAAACCATCATCAGAGACAAACAGCTGGAAGTGTATTTCAATGGTGATGATGAACTTACCGAGTTTAAGATACGTTGTTACAAACAAAAAGGTAAAAATTGGAGCTATATAGGGTGAATATGTCCCCGATTTTCTTTTGCTAAACCGCAATGAAGACAATAACATCAAACAAGTAATCATCATTGAAACCAAAGGAGAAGGATTTACTGAAAAAAATTCGCAGACCGAAGAGCTTTTATGAGCGAGTTTGTAAGGCTAAACAATGAAAAAGTTTGGATATAACAAATTTGATTTTCTATATATAGAAGATACCCTTAACAAAAACAGAACAAGACACTCTTACTATCAGTGCAATTAATAATTTTTTTAAATAGAAAATAATTATGGCAATTAAATATATACCTTATTACCCTACTACTCTTGAGGGACAAGCAATGCTCGATAATTTTTGTACGTACACAACGTGTCCTGCGCTATCGCGATAACGACAAAGTAATAGAACGTATAGAGCGAGGAATGCCTCTTTATGAGGTAGAAAAACAAGAAATAGTAGGAGAAAATCCACATAACAACACTATTATCAGGGGCGAATGCCTTTCAACTTGTGCCTATCTAAAAAGAAAAAGGCATAAAAAGTAGATTTGGTATATATAGACCCTCCTTTTTGCCAGTGGTGCCGATTATGCCAAAAAGGTTTACCTTCGTCGTAATCCCAAGGTAGCAGAAGCTATTAAGCAAGCCGAAACAGAGATAGACAGCGATGAAATTCGCGGCTTTGAAGAAAAATGTATGGTGATGTATGGGATAAAGAGCGTTATCTGAACTGGATGTACGAGAACCTAATGGCTATAAAATCGGTGATGAGTGAAACTGCCTCTATCTATGTACATTTAGATTGGCATATAGGGCATTATGTAAAAGATATTGTTAGACGAGATTTTTGAGAAGATAATTTTAAAAATGAGATTATATGGGGATATCGTATTCAAGGAGTAGGAAAAGGAATTCTGGGCAAGAAAAACACGATACAATATTTTTCTATACTAAAAGTAATGATTATGTATTTAAAGCTCAAAAAGAGGATGTGATTTACGAAAAACCTTTTTATAGATACATTAAAAAGAAAGTCCAGATATGTCTAAATTGAAAGACTCTGATATTGAAGAAATATTAAATTCTCTCAAAAATAAACAACCTCTTAATGATAAATATAAGAGAATTCTATTCTCAAAAACATTATGCTAATGTTTATATTAGAGATGTTTGGGATTGTGATACTACTAAACCATTAATTAGTGGTTCTTCCGAATATGTTGGTTACACAACACAAAAACCAGAAGCTCTTTTAGAACGTATCATCAAAGCAAGCAGCAATGAAGGTATGCTCATTGCCGACTTTTTTTGGGGGTAGTGGCGTAACAGCTACGGTAGCACATAAGTTAGGTAGGCGTTTTATTCATTGCGATATAGGCATCAATAGCATTGAAACCACTCGCGACCGCTTGCGTAAAGCAGGAGCAGCATTTGAAGTGTTGGAGGTTAAAGACGGCGTTTCGCTCTATCGCAATCCTATCCAAACAATGGATAAACTCAAAAAGCCTGATTTTAGGGCTACGCAATGAAGACCATCTCGATAAGTTTTGGGAAGGCAGCATCAACGATACCAAAGAGGGGATGATGCCCTGTATACCTACCTAACCTAATGGATAGTAGTACCCGCTTGCTCGATACTGCCCTAATGAACCGCATTCTCAAAGAAGCTATGCCCGACTTGCCTGATGATACTAAAAAAAGTGATCATCTACTATATAGATATCACCAGCAAAGAAGAAATAGAACAGTTTATCAAAGAACAAAAACGATACACTTATAAAAAAATAGAACTAAGAGACCTGAAAAAAACATACTCGACAATGTAGTTGTAGAAGACGAAGCAGCGTTTTGAAGTAAAACAAGTGCAGCCCAAAGGTCAGGTATTTAAAGTCTGGCAAGTATATATAGAGCGTTTCTTTAGCGACCGAGTAAGTAGAAAAAAATCAATGAATATAATCTAAAAGGACAACAGCAAGCCCTTAAAGTGAATAAAGAATATGTTCCTATTACAATTAGTGAAGAAGGACTTGAAACTATTGAGTTTCTCAGTCTTGATTGTACTACCGCAGAAGGTACTTGGCATAGTGATGCCGAAATTCTTATAAACAGATTAGGTTATGTTCGCGAAAATGGTATAGATACTAAAAGAATTGTGGGACGGAGCTATAACTTCCGAAAAACCACTTCGTCTAAAGATACGCAATATCTGTGGAGACGAGACAATCTATTCACTTTAATACTCTTAACCTCAAAAATAAAAACCAGCCTACAGCTGGATTTATCTGTATTGTATATCAGAGAGTTGCTTTGTATCGACTAAAGTTTCCAGCAGAGAGACTACCTCAGGGGTAGTGGTAAAAGGTGGAGGTGTTTCTATCATAGTCTAAAGTTTGACAAGTGCAAAGATAATAAAAAAATGCGAGATTCTTGTAAAATCTCGCATTTTTTTATTTTTCACTATCCTCTATA
>BNJS01003261.1_pt1 | contig 22221 bp, 31 predicted proteins | sample 8540461 | NCBI WGS metagenome assembly BNJS01 (sample SAMD00202454, study PRJDB9452) | human saliva metagenome | isolation source: human saliva | place: Japan | reverse complement strand
TGACGACGTGGATACGGTCGAGCGAACGCCTCCGGGCAAAGGGATTCATTGTCAGCCATGTCATCCAGATCGGTTGAACTTCGTATAAAACGCTGCTCGCAGGCGAAGCGGCAGCGTTTTTATATGCGTTTTTCACTCTCCGATGACCTTCCGTCTGTTCCGATGAGAATGACGAGGGCAGACCGGAACGTCCGCAAGCAGCCTGCCCTCCCTCTGGGCCGAGCACAAAAACTGCCGTCGAGAGCATATCCGAGAGCATCCCCATATTCCCTCCCAGCCTGCTGCGTCCTCCGCCGCGCGCGGCAGGTCACCGCCACGGAGGAGAGCCCTGCATCTGCGGGATAGCCCGTACGCGGGTCGATGAGGTGATGATAGCGCCGCCCCTCGCTACATAAAGTAACGCTCATCATCGCCCGAGACCGAGAGGACTTCATCCGAGAGCGGTAGGACGGCGATCATGTCTCCCTGCCTCTCGCCGCGCGGATTGCGTGATCCCGATCTGCCACGGCTCCTCCCGCCTCGTTCACCCCCATGCCGAGCATCGAACTCGTGCCGAGATCGGCAAGCGCGTTCGTAATGCCCGCACGTCTGCCATGTGCTGCAGATACCGTCGAGCTGCCAGCCCTTTTGATGAGCGCCCCACGGTCGAACTGCATGCCCGCTTTCATAAGTCTCGGCCTCATATTTCGTTTGACCGTTCTCCTCGCGCGTGCGCAGTTCGAGCAGTTCATAGCCGACGCATGCACGCGCTGCCGTGACCGCCTCGGCGGACGGCGGCAGCTTCTCCGCACGCGCACGCTCCCAAAGTTCCGTCAGTGCACCTGCTGTCACATCGAACGCCCCGTGCGAACTGCGCGCAATCTCCCGTGCGAGCGTCAGCGTCTCATAGGAGCGCGGGCGGGATCTCCCGCCATCTCGCCCGTCCCCGCCGCAGCCTCCACGGCGGCAAGTGCCACGCCGTCCGCATCCTGCCTCGGTCTGCGTGAGCACCGCCATCCCGTCGCGCAGTGCCGCCCGCGATGTGATCTCATCCGCACGCACCGTCAGCCGCGCCACTGTCCCCATCACCAGCTTTGTCTCCTCTGCCGTCACCGCGCCATTTCCCCGCATCCGCTGAGGAGGAGCGCTGCGCAGAAAAAGAAGCGCAGGAGGAATTTTGCTACTAACGAAGAATCTTTCTATCATATGTATTCCTTTTCAAATAGAGGAAACATCTCAGTGTCTTTACGAGGGAACGAAGCCGCACGATGCTCCAAAGCAAAACCCTAGTGAAGCAAGCGGAGAAAAAGCGTTCGACTCGCCCCCTGCGGATTTCTTTCGTTCAAGCGAAGCGCGTTTAAGAAGTCCGCAGGTATTTAGGCGAACGAGAACGCGACCGCTTGCGTAACGAGGCGTTTTGCGTGAGTACGTACGGCGTTTCACTACACCCTAAGCTCCCTGACTAAGCTGCTCGGTGCAGGGCTTGCACCGCTTAGAAAAATCATCTCACGCGAGGTATTCCATGTCACCCAGACTTTATGAAATCGCGCGCTTCGTCTTCGTCGGCGGCGCATGCTTCCTCCTCGACTACGGTCTGCTCTCACGTCCTCACCGAGTACGGCGGGCTCCACTACCTCCTCTCAGCAGGGATCTCCTTCACCGTCTCCGTCTTCGTCAACTACTGGCTCTGCCTCGTCTGTGTCTTTCGCGGGCAAACGCGCAGACGAGACGTGCGAAGATGCCTCTTCGGCTCGAGCATCGCGGGGCCTGGCTCAACCAGCTGCTCATGTGGCTGCTCGTCGACTGCGCCCACATCTACCACTACTGATCGCAAAGCCGATCGCCGCCGGTATCGTCATGGTGTGGAACTACATCCTCAAACGGCGTGCCGTTCTCGGTAAATAAGTCCATTTTAACACGCTCGAACCGCACGCGCAAATACACGACGCTTTGATCCCCCATGTGCGTGGATGCGGTCTCTCCGATCGTACGGCCCATGATCTTTCGAGCAAACAAGTCGGGTGCAAAACGAAAAATATTGTATTTTCGACGTGACACGAGAGAATATGGGTCGTTTCTCATTTTATTTTATCTATAATTGCAATTTAATCGGCTCGAAAAAGGATATTGTCTATTATAATAGAATATACCTAATGAATTCACTTTATAATTTGTTTCAATAGATAAAATTGTCTTGCTATTTTATCTATTTTGCTGTAAACTGGAGGATAGACTAGTTCATTGACCGCAGATATGTAGAGCATGGTCAATTTTCATCTGCGTAAAAGCGGGAGTGAATATCATGTTTCTGGAGGAGCGCCAGAGCTCATCGTCCGCATGGTGGAGCGTGACGGCAAGGGTAAAAGTCAGAGAGCTCAGCGCCAAATCTCAAGGTCACAGAGGACTGTATCCGCAAGGATCTGGGCTCACCTCGAGCGACAGGGGTCGGCTGAAGCGCACCTATGGCGGCGCTGTGAGAACTGACGCAGAGCGTTCACTGATCGAGGTCAGCCGGCATCGTCACATGGATGTCGAGGCGAAAGCGCCGCATCGCGCAGCCGCCGTATCCCTCATCCAGGACAAGGACATGGTCTTTCTCGATGTGTCGACGAGCAATCTCGCGATTGCCGAACTTCTCATGAAGAGCGACCGCGATCTGACGAGTTGTGACGAACATGGTCGACGTACTCGGCGTGCTCGCACGCAATCCCGCATCGAGCTGATCTTTGCGGGCGGACAGATCAATCGCGGACGCGATGGATTCTGGGGCGGCATGACGCAGGACTTCATCGGCCGCCCCAAACCCGATATCGCGTTTGTCGGCGCAGTCGGTGTGGATGTCAAGGGCAACAGCGTCCACCCTACGACATCGACGATGGGCTGAACAAGGCGCGGATCATCGCACGGCAGTAAGCGCGCTATGTTGTGGCAGAGGCACGCAAGCTCTCGACGGACGGCAACTATGACTTTACCCTGCTCAATGCGCTCGCAGGGCTCGTGACGGACACGGAACCACTTCGGACATCCGAGCGGCGGCGGCAGAGCTCGTGTGGATATCGTACTGCCGTAGCAGCGGCAACGGATTGTTTGAGATACACAGAGACGGCTCGCCGTCTCTGTTTTGTCGTGAGAAAATATGGAAAGGAGGAATGCTATGGAGAATCTGTCAATCACCGCACGCTCTGCCCGAGTCGCTGCGGCGTGAATCGGAATGCGGCACGCGTGGATTCTGCGGTGCAGGTCGTACGGTACGCGTTGCACGCACGATGCTGCACGCGTGGGAGGAGCAGTCCTGTCGGCACACACGCGTGCGGGCGCGGTGTTCTTCTCTCACCGTAACGCCGCGCCGCGTTCACTGTCAGAATCACACGATCAGCCGCGAGGGCAGCGGCACAGAGATGTCTGCGGCGGAACTCGCCTCCTGCTTTCTCACGCTCCAGCAGGATGGTGCGGCGACGCTCGATCTCGTAACACTGACGCACTACACGCCGCAGATTCTCACAGCGCTCTGCATCGCACGGGCATAAGGGGCTGAGCCCCGTGGTCTGGAACACGAGCGGCTGCGAGACGGTCGAGAACATCGATCGGCGCCTCGCGGGTGCGGTGGACATCTATCTGCCCGATCTAAAAATACACGAGCGAGGGAGAGCGGACGCGCTGCCTGCCGCGCCCGATTATGCAGCGGCGGCGTGGGCGGCGCTCGGGGCGATGGTCGCACAGGCAGGTGCGGTGCAGTTTACCGCGTGACGGACGGCTGATGCGTGGGTGCCTTTGCGCCACCTCGTACCGCCGTGGGGACACCGTCACGAGAGCATTGCGCCCAGCAGCGGCTGCTGGGAGACATTCGGCGATGCGATTCAGCCCAGTCTGATGCGGCAGTATACGCCCGCTCTACCGCGCAGCTGAGTTCCCGCCAGCCGCATCGGCGGCTCACGACGTTTGAGTATGAGAGCGCTGTCGCGACGGCGCGTGATCCGGAATGGAGCGCGCTCATGTGCAGAGCGCGGAGGCAGTGTGGGGCGCATGTGCCGGATTTTGCGTGATTGATTCGATGTTAATGGAGCAGTGTGACCAACGCGAACGCTTAGTTACGCAAGTGACGTGCGCTTGTACGCTTCAAATACCGTCGGACTTCTTAAAACGCGCTTCGCTTGAACGAAAGAAATCCGACGGAGCGTACCGCGCACTTTACCTCACTTGTCTCCACCAGGGTTCGCTTTTGGGCATCACACTGCTCTACTGCACATGCACGGCATAACGTCATTGGTTCCCTCAACCACACCAAGCATGTCATTCACCCTCTCACCCGCACAAATCCTTCCACACCGCCTTTCGCAGCAGGTCCGCAGGATCAGCGGTTGCCGCGAGGAGGAACGCGAGCCCCCAGCCGCCCGCGTGAATCGGCGTGGTACTGAACATCCCGCCGATCCATGCGCCGACGTCGTGTGGGAGGTAGACGGCGTATTGATGATCGCACGCCATGATGAGGACGATCATTGCCCATACTTTGACAAAGCCGATGTTCTCGCCGAGCCCCTCGGGAAAATATCGAAGCCCGTAGAGCGCACGCTGAATCTGTTCATGAGTGAGGCAAGGACGAAGAGCAGGAAGTACGCCGTGTAGTGCTCCGCCCTTCCGTCAAAGGCGGCGGCGATGCGCATCCGTCAAAAAGAAGAAGCTGAGGAGCACGAGCCACGCGCCCATGCAGACGATCTGCGACACTCATCGCGGGGCTGATGAGCCCGCAGTCGCGGCGGCGCGGCTTCCCGTGCATATAGCTCTCGTGTGCGGGCTCGTTGCCGAGCATGATCGCGCCGAGGCTGTCCATGACGAGGTTGATAAAGAGGAGGTGCCACGCGCAGCGGCTCTGATGATGCTAAAGAACGGCGCAGCCGCGCCCACAACCACTGCAGCGATGTTGATGACGAGCCGAAAGCGGCAGAACTTCAGGATATTGTTGTAGATCGTGCGCCCGTAGAGGATCGCGTCCCTTGATCGAGCGGAAATTATCGTCAAGGATGACGATGTCCCCGCGTCGCCGCGCTGCCTCCCGTGCCGCTGCCCATCGCAAAGCCGACATCAGCACGACGGAGTGCGGGGCGAGTCGTTCACCCCGTCACCCGTCATGCCAACGACGAGGTTCATCTGCTGCGAGAGGCGCACGATGCGTGACTTGTCCGTCGGAAAGTGCACGTGCAATGACGCGCAGCTGCGGCAAAAACGCGCTGCACCCTCGTCTCCGCATCTGTGCAGGTCGCTGCCGTGAGCACGAGGTCACTGCTCAGAGCGCAGCAGCTCCCGCATCGCGTGCGAAATCGCAACGGCGGTCTCGCGGCGATCGCCCGTCACCATGACGACCTGAACGCCCGCCGCCTGCACCTCGATGATTGCCTCTGCGTGCCTCGGGCGCATCATCACGGATGGCAGCAAATCCAATGAGGACGACATCCCCATTGATCTCGCTCTTATGAAAGGCTGCGCCGAATACCCAAAACGCCAAGACACGCATCGCACGCTCCGCGTATGCGTTTATTTTTCGTTCACTACACGCGGGTCAGCGGGCAACGCCCCCGTCATTCTCCGCAGGGCGTACTGTGCATCGCGCCAGCAGCGCCTCGGTGCTCCTTGTAGACGACCACGCCGCGTGCGGGCAGCTCCGCCTGACTGAATTTGTTCGTGGAGTTGAATGTCTGACGTTTGTCGACGCGATCAGCTTCATTTCTCCTGCATTGCGCGGTATGCCTGTACGCCGAGAAAGCGCATCACCGCCTGATCGGTCGGATTGCCGCCGACGACCGTGCCCGTCCCATCGTCACATGGCGGCGGAGTTCATGCCGATTGCAAGCCGCAGCTTCTCAAAGAGCGCAGCGATGCTCCTCCGGCGCAATAACGGCACCTCCCGCCGTAAAGAACTCCACAACCTCAAGCCGTCCGCCCGTGATCGTGCCCTGTCTTGTCACTGAAGAGAATGTTCAGCGAGCCCGCCGTCTCTCGATGCCGACCGCGCGGCGGCACGAGAACGCCGCGTGCGAGCATCCGGCCTCGTATTCTGCATGAGCACCAGCGAGATCGCGAGCGGCAGGCCCTCGGTACGGCATACAGACGATGATGAGGATCGCAAAGCGAAATCGCCTGGACTCAAATCCACAAGAGTCTGGCTCCAGCCAAGCCATGATGGCTGCCTGCTAACCCCCGCACGCAGGGCAAAGAACATCATATAGAGGGAGACGATGACGATCCCCTGAGACGTATCCGAACGCCGAGATCTGGTCGGCGAGCTTCGCGAGTTTCACCTGCAGAGGCGAGTCCGGCTCGCGTCCTGCAGCTCCGCCGCCATCCGCCCCATCATCGTCTCGATGCCGACGCGGCACACCTCCATCACGCCTCGCCGTCGGGGACGATGCTCCCGCGAAAGAGGGTTGCATTGTCACACAGAACGTATCGCCCGTGATCTCCTTTGGGAAATACATACTGACTGTCAGCGGGAGCTTCGGGCACCTCCGTCTCCCGTTCAGTCGCCGTATTGTTTACGCGCAAGTCACCCGCGATCAGCATTCCATCGGCAGGAATTTTATTGCCTCCCGCAAACTGACATGATCTCCGACGACGATTTCATCCACGGGCAGCACGACGAGCCCGCCATCGCGGCAGACCTTCGCCGTGTCCTTTCGCCGTGCGTCGCGCAGGGCACGGCACTCCGTATCGCTCGCGACGTTCGTCCACGCCGTCACCGTCGCAACAATGATGACGGTCACGATCGTCCCCACGGGCTCGTAGAGCTCCGCATGCCCTGCGAGAGTACATCGTGACGTCATGAGTGCGACCATGACGAGCAGGATACGGATCATCGGATCGCGGGAACGTCTCCATGAACGCCTGCCCGAATGTCATCCATGCGGCTCAGGGATGGCGTTCGTGCCATATGCCGCACGTGATTTCTCCGCCCGTGCCGAGGTCAGTCCCGTAAATTTCAAGAACGCCTCCATTTCCCCTCTTCCCTCGAGGAAACTGCTCAACCACGCACCGTACGCCCGAAATAGTAGATCGGATAGACGCTGACGGCAAGGGCAATCCCTCCCCGAGGCCGCCCATACATCGGCGCAATCAGAACGATAAGGCTCAGGACGGCGACGCGACATGGCTCCTCCCATGCGGCGTTGGTCCTCTCTGCACCGCAATTTCGGCGGCACGCGAGATGCGGTCGGCGCCAACGGTAGCCAGCCAGAGGGCAATCCCCGTACCGATCATTGCCGCCGTCATGAGGATGAGCAGTCCCAGAAGATTTTCTCCGCGAAGAGCCTGTGGATTGTGAATATGGATGTTCAGGAAGAACGGTGCGCCTCGTCAGCCATGCGGGCACGGGCACAAAGAGAGGTTCTCGCGTCCGCTTGCCGGCAGATATACCTGCTCGCCGAGCGCGAAGTCTGTCGCACGCACCGCAGGATCCGCAATCTGGAAGACATAATAGCCGTTCTGTCCCGCGGGCAGCTGCATAGAAACGATCTCCTTCGCTGAAACCGTCCGCAATGTGCGCCAGCGCCTCCTCTGCCGGCATCGTCGCCTGTTTCCTGCTCCTCTGCGGCAAAAACGCTCCATCGCAAGTGTATGTGCCGTGCGGTGGTAGTCCCGTATGCCAAATGGAGTAAAGGACAATGAAACACCGCTCACGCACATGATGACCGCCCACGTGCCCGCAAAGATGGATGGGAGTTTACGCCAGTCCGACCAGAACAGGCGGTTGGTCTTTGCGCCGACGCGTGCCGAATGCCATACTTTTCATCATCGGCAGATAGAGATAGATGCCGCTCACGACAGAGATGACGGAGAGCACGCACATCACGGCGAGCAGGTCGCGGCCGCCCTCCATCCCCATGCGAACGTGCAGAACGATGCATTGTGTGCAGGAACTCCCGCACGGCCTCCGAGCGATAGACGCGGTCCCTGCGGCTGAAGAGCGTGCCTGCTGCGCACATCGTACATGATCTGCTCGCCGCCCATGCGCATATGAGAGCGCCCGCCTTCCCTCCGCGCTCCTTTTGACGAGGAAGTAGAGCAACCCGTCCGCTCCGTCCGGTGTAACGCTGAGGATCTCCTCGTCAGAATTCCTGCCTCACTGCCGCCGTTCCCGCAGACAGTGACGTCAGATCTCCCTGCAGCGGCATGGGCCCTCCCTGCGGCGGCATATTCACCGTATTCCACGCGTTGATTTCATTTCGAAAGAGAAGCGGCAGTCCCGTCAGCGTCAGCAAGGGAGAAAGAGCGCACAGACAAGGCCTCACCCACTGATGAATGACATAGATCTTTTCGCATACATGCCTCAATTCCAAATCGCTGTTGCCGTTCCTTATCATACCACAAAAATAAAACGGAATCGGGAGAAAAGAGGACGGCCAGCTCCGCGGCGCAACCGTCCCCCAATTCCAAATTCAGCCCTTCGACCTCGATCAGGCATACTTTCCGTCGTTTCGACCGTAAATCACATTGACCTCCTCCGTCTCCGCATTGCGGGAAGACGAAGAAGTGATGGTTCAGCAGATTCATCTGCATGATTGCCTCCCGCACGTCCATCGGCTGCAGGGCAAAGCGCTTGTCTTGACGACGGGGAATACATCATCCTCCGGCACGGGCTGGACAGTCTCCACCGCCTCCGCCTTTGAACCCGCTGGCGAAGCGACGCTCGAGCTTCGTCTTCTGCTTGCGAATCTGGCGCTCCAGCTTCGATGACGAGATCAATGGAGCTGTACATATCCTCCGAACGCTCCTCACCGCGCAGCAGCACGCCGCGCACGATGGGGAGCTGTGACCTCTACCTTGTGGTGTTTCCCTCCACGGAGAGCAACACCGAGATGTCGCCGACATTCTCAAAGTACTTCGTGATCTTGCTGAACCCGCTTCTCCACATAGTCCGCAGTGCCGGTGTAACTTCGACATTCTTTTCCCGAATCGTGAAGGCAAAACATGAAACACAGCCCTTTTCTATCCACGGGAGCGTTCTTCTGCTCCCTTTATCTATAGTGTTTCGACATGCGGTGAAAAATACCTGCAAAAAGAATCGGTTTTCCTTAAATTCTGATTTTCTTGTAGCTGTATCTGCGGTTTTAGCGCAAATGAAAAAGCCTCACTGTGAAGCCGGGCTTTTTCAAACCTATGCCGTTATTCCTTCTTGACCACGTTGTCCGCCTGAGGGACAGCGCGCTCCTCGACGATGTCGAACTCCACTTCCTGACCCTCGCTGAGGCGTCTTACTAGCCCCTCGCCCTGGATCGAGGAAAAGTGTACGAACACATCGTCGCCGTCCTCGCGGGAGATAAATCATATCCATATCCGCGCTGAACCATTTCACCTTGCCCGTCATGTCGGCTCTCCTTTCACTGATAGAGAAAAGCACCGTGAGCAGACCATCTCCAGTCTCACGTATCGCTTTCTTCTTATTATAAGAGCCGTGTGTATCACTGTCAGTGGGATAACATGAAAGCGGTGTGAAAAAGAAGGTTCCCGATTGTTGAGCATTTGTCAGTAATGGGTTATAGATGCGGAAAGATTTTTCAACGCGGCGGAGACGCTCGCGCTCAAGCTCCTCCCGCCGCTCAAACAGTTCACGATACGCCGCGATGTAGTCGTCCAAATGCCGCTCGAGCGGGCGATGCTCCGCCACATAGCGGTAGGCATTCTGCGCGAGCGTACGACGCAGATCTGCACGCTGAATGAGAAGGTCCAGCTTCTCCGGCGAACTCCTTGGGGCTGTGATAGATCAGCCCCGTCTCCCGTCGCGCACCGTCGCCTCATAGACTGTCGGTGACGCAAGCACCGCCGCACCGTGCCCCTGCTGACCTCGATGAACTTCAAATCGATTTGGCACGGTTGAACTCCGTATCGCGGAGCGGCAGAAGCGCAATGTCCGAGGTGTGCAGGCCGCCGTATACTGCTCATACGGGAGCAACGATATATCCATCTGCGCACCGCCCGTAAACTCCTTCGCCTCCGTTTCGAGCGCCTGATAGAAGCTGTGATCCGAAACCACACGGAAGTGCAGTCGGTCACCATACCGCCGGAATCATCCGTTGATCGTGGGCATCAGCGGTTCCCAGTCCCTCTCGGCGGTTCAACGCGCCAAAGAAGATCGTCACACAATCCTGCACCGGCATCATGCACGTGCGGCGCTCCGGCAGCTCCGCCAGCTGATTCTCAAAGAGATAGATGTGGGTTGAACTCCGCGGAAGTCCACCAGATACCTTGTCGAGGTCTGCACGGCAGAAACGGTACGGAAGCAAAAAGTAATCAGCCTCCTTGATCTGAGGCGTGATCGGCGGGTGATCGTCAATCTCCTGGAGCAAGACATTTGCCATGTGACGCATGCTTCGCCAGGAGATCACAACCCAAAGTCGTAGGCCGGATCACTGCACGATCTAGAAGGATGATGCTGTCGCGCACGGATCGCCGACCTCATCCAGCTCTGATTGCTCGTCCCTCGCGCTGCATGCATCCGCTTACAGAGACAAAGGCTTCGTGCGAGCTGCTGAAGAGGTGCATCCAGGCGACTGGCGTACACCTCCACACGGTTCATCATGACAATGTGGAACGGCGCTTCCTGTTTCATACTCACGGCGCAGAGCAGGGGACACCCGTGGAAGCAGCGGGTCAACGCGTGCCTTGCAGCCTTCCTGCAGCCCACTCAGTGCCGGTACGATAATCTTCTTTTTCGTCAAAAACACGCGCCGCTTCCAACACTCGATGAGACGATGCCATTCAATGGCTCCGCGTACAAACGAATCCGGCAGCCGCCCTCCTGCCCTCCATGCCACACGGAAGCAAAACTGAGCGGCCTGGCAAAAATGACCGCATCGCCCTTTTCGCTGCGCGCTCGTCACATGGCGCAATCCGACAGTGTCTGATAGCCGCGTGACTCTGCACGCCAATAGTGGTGTCTCCAGATCACGCCGCCGAAAAGAGTACTCGCAGTGGGTTCTCCCAAAAGTTGGGAGCTACAAGCAAGACATTGCATACCTCGAGAAGAGTGCCGGCGAAACGTCCATATATGCTAAATAGGCGGTGCCCTCCCCACTGTCCCTAAGAAGGTTCCGTTTCCGTCGATGACTCCGCGCACGGATGTGACGAGTGTAGCGACGGCTCAGAGAGAAAGGCATCGACCATCAGCGTGATTTTATCCGGCAGAAGAATATCAGTCCATGCACCACTGGAGAAGCTCCCCTGCGCCAGATGCTCAAACGGCATAGTTCTCTCTTCTTTGCTGCGTCACGCACTATTCCGCACGCAGCGTACGCGCATGTCGCCCTGGATGAAGCCCGGATCAGCTCCTCCGTTCGGTCATCCGCAGAGTTTGTCACGAGACAATGACTTCGATATTTGGGTAGGTCTGTGACAGGAAAGCGCTTTCAGGGTATCACGGAAAATAGCCCGGACGATTGTGCGGTTGGGATCAAAATGCTGACGAGCGGCGTTTGCAGCAGTGCCGAGCGAGCGCTGGCGCGGATGAGGGACAGATCGCGTGTCCATGCCAGCACCGTTCAGAGCCGCCTGCGGGATCGTTTCTGGTATGCCGGAGATCAATCCCCCAGCGCTCCAACAGGAGAGGGCGTGCCTCAGAGCGTATGAGGATCAGTATGGGTCACAGTTCTCCGCCCCTCTGTGCACAGAGTAAACGGGGCGCGCAGGAGGTCGAGAGCCCTCGACACCGGAGGTGAAATGAAAATCAGATCGGCACTGCAGCACGCAAACGCTGCATCGAAACCTCTCACCGCTGAAAAGCGGAACGGCGCACTAAGCAAGGCAATGCACTCGATATGACATGCCTCTCTGTCAGCTGCATAAGTGTTCCGCACACCCAGCCCGCCACATTTATGCCCTCCGCCGCCATCTTCTCCGCATTCAGATACTGCCAAGAAAACGTTGTTCTGTTTGAAAACGGCCCAACGGCCGCAATCGTAGTATCGAAAACACGAAAGCGTCTCCAGCATTTTTGCAGACCCTGCGGCGTAAGAATAATCTCCTGCAGGAGCAGTTTCTCCCGATGCGCCTTTGGCGCAGCATTGTTCCATTCGGCGAGGTCTCTCTCGTGGGCGAGAACCCGACTACGGCACATCCGCGCAAAGCCGCACGCAGTGCCGTCTCCAGGTGTATCAGAACAACCACCAGCTCCACATCAATGCCGCAGGCACGAGAAGCGGCGGAGAGCGCCTTCCGCGCCGCCGTCTCATGCAGAATACTGCCCTCCTCCGTCTCGCTAAGGATGATTGTAAGCGCGCTCATGCAGCGCAGGCTGCGCGGCAGGAAATCCGTCTGCCGCATCTTTTGCCGCCATCTGGAGTGCCTTATTCGACTTCTCCCGTAGCCATGCAGGAGGAGTGCCGCCATTCTTCAGCGTCATGTCACAGCCGTCGAGGCGCACGTTGCCGCCAGGGAGTACCTTTGCACCACGCAGAGTCATTCGCTGCATATGCCGCGCCCGCGAAGGCGTTGAGTGCCTCTACACCTTCTCCACGTGGACGGATGGCTCCGTGCGAGAATCTCCTCAGCCTGTTTCTCGGCATCCACAGCCGCACGGATACAGACTGTGCAGCGGGGAGCTGTGGAAGCAGCTGGCTCGCTAGCATCGGGTGCCGACGCAAGGCCCAAGAGCGCGGCGAGGTGCGGATACGCGGCACGCGTCTTATCCGGAGCAAGGCGTGCATCCAAGACCTGCAAGGCGGCTGATCTCCTTGCGCTAGCTCATCGGAAAGAGCATTGCTATGTGCACGGAGCGGCGGTTCTCGTAGAGCTTCAGGGCATCATCGGAACGCTTCTCACGCTGGCAGATGCGCGCCAAGAGGATGCTTGCACTCCACATTCGCCCGGATCCTTTGCGGTATTTGTCACCCAGCTCGCCGCGCGTATAATCTCCATGAGCTCAAAAATAGTGCGCACCAAGATCTGAAGCACTCCTCAGATTTCCGCGAGGCATATCAGCAAAAGGCATTGGATGACCCTGCGTACTCCTTCTTCTCCATGTGCTTACGAGTCTGCTCAACCATACAATCTTTCTTCTCTGCCATTGTCATCGTCCCTTTCGCGGCGTCGTTTCTCTTCCCGCCGTACGCGCTTTCGTAGTATGTCGGCGCGGCTCGTACGCAACACTCTGCAACGCTTCATTGAGGCATCGCTCCCGCATCATCTCATATGCCTCCATCGCGCGAACATGCTGCCCATCCATCAACGGGGATGCCCGCATCATGCGCGGAATCGCCGCATGCAGCGCCGCCAGCAGCTCCGGATCAGAGGCAAGCCCCACCGCCTCGTTCCACGTGTATGCCCTCGGTGCTCTCTGCCACGAGTTCTCCGAGGCCCACATTTGCAGAGGAGGCTTACCCCAAAGCGATGCTCCCCATGCCGCCTGCCCGCGAGCGTTACAGCAGGCGGTCCCATAAAGAGCGCCTCGCGTATGCAGTACCGCCCCTGATAACGGAAGGTATCACGAGGATAATATCGACATCAGATAGTCAAGCAGATAACCTTTGAACCGGGGCGCAGTTCAGGCGTGCAGAGTCGATTCCCGCGTTTCACTGACGCCGCATCGCTCAATACATCTTTGCGGTGGAACGCATTCCGGGCGAAGCCGTGCGGCTAATTTTACTGACCCGCAGGAATCCCTCCCCAAAGCTTCAGCATCTCATCCGTGATCTTCGCAAGTTGTAAAACTCCCGAATACGATCGGATCGTGCGGCGTGCGCTTCGAATTCTCATACGGCTGAAAACGTTCCGACGGCGTGAAGCAAGAGATGCGTCTGCGGCGGATTGGGGATACCGTTCCTATTAACCCTGTCCATCTCCGGCGGATCGATGAGGATCACACCGAAGAACGTAGTCCATCGTAGGCAGCCCCATCGTATCGAAGTACAATGCCCGGATCTGCTGGTGCCGGCTTATATGCCGCGATCTGCAGCGTCTTGCCACGCCTGCCAGATACCTGAATCAAAGAGGACCACCGCATCCGCATGGATACACTCTGCCGCTTTTGCGGCGTATATTTCGACAGATCGGCATGGCGATCCTGTCCAACCACCCGATCCGTCACCTCGAATGCTGTCCGCCAACATCGTGAGAGACATACCTCAAAACGCGTACGATGTAGGCCGAGAGCTGTATCGCAAAGTTCAGCACAATATGATCCGTGATTCGGCGAGAAGGTAGCGATCCTGAGTTTTCCTCTTCCTCTTCTGTGGGAGAACTGCAGCAACGCTCCAAGCATCACATACTGCCTGTACCGCACGCATTTCCTCAGCCGTCACCCCCTCGACATGAGTGGAGGTACGCCGGATAATTGCTCAATGCCAGCCGTGCCGAATGATCTGCACGCGGGTATTCCCCATGCCGCCCGCGCAGATACGGCAATCTTCTCAGATCAGCAGAGCCAGTAGGCGCTGCCCAGCGGAGCTCATACAGTTCATAGCGTCGATCCATAGAAACAAAGATTTCTGCTCCATTTCCTGCAGAGCTGAAAGGCCTCCTCCTAACCGTCATATCGACCGTTCTCTTACACACTCAAATTCACAGCGCAAACGGATCCTTGCCGTACTCCCACTCTGCCCAGATCGCACGATAGCATTCCTCCATCTCACGAATATTGCTCCTGATCCATCACCCAGGTGGGCCTTCATCCGAGGGGCACCGCTCCCTGTGCAGGGCATCGAGCAGATCGATACCTCCCGCAAGAACCTGCAATCTCGACCGTAGTTCTCCAACCGATCTGGGCAAGCTCTGCAAGTCCCATATTGGCAGCAGACTATGCGTAAAGCGTGGCCTATGACGATCCGTACTAGTACGACACAACGGAACGCACCCATGTGAGGGCATCGCAGCTCGTCCCGCCGCGTCACGGGAAGGTATCAAGCGGCAATATCCGCATCGAGATAGCGCAGCGCCATAGTCGATCCTTCATCGCAGGTTCAAACCGCCTTTTTGGCTCATATCAAAAGCCTAGCCGCACTGCGGGCGCGCATGGAGCGCCGCTGTAACCCGATCCCCGTAGGCAGAATTCTTCAGCAAAGGCGAGAATTTGGGACGCGTTCCATAATCTCCAACCGCGCGACTAAACATGGGGTCTTCATAATTTGCGGTATTGATTGAACTGTTCTAAACTGAATATACCCTTTATTGTACAGGGGAGCTCTGAGACAGGCGGATACACACTTATCCATTATAGCAGAATTGACTTGTTAAACGCAGTAATTTTCAGCGTAGCCATTTTCGGCTGCCACCCTCCGGATCCTGCAATGTGTCTGTTGTGAAATAATTCTACTATGGACAGCCCCGTCGTCGTCGCTGTATAGCCGGACCGAGATCTGAACGGGCGCCGGCCTTCCATCCAGTGCCCGGCAAGACCGGAGTCGGTATGTGCCCCGCGAGATCGAGAGAATATCGTATCATCCGCATGAATCTCCTGTACGAAATGCGCTCATATCGCGTTGCTGATGGTCCGAGAAAGATCACGCCGCTTCGTAACAGGCTACAGAAAAACGCAGAATATTGTTGATCGTGTTGCCGGATTATGAACCAGGCCCTCGAACTGACTGCTGTAGTCCGCAAGAACGGCCGATAGTACTGCATGACATGCATTGCGAAATCTCGGAGATATAACCGATGCGCAGCTTCCTGTGGCGCTCCTCCGCCCCTCGATGTGAATAGGGTCTCTTGCGCAAAAAGCTCACTTGATGCAGACTCTTTTGATAGACTTCGCGTGCGGAACGTTGCTGCGACAGGCTTAAAAAGACCTGCACCATAGTAGCAGCACCGCATATAGACATCTGGCGTCTTCCTTAGAATACGCCATCGCATACTGCCAGATGCGATTTCGGAACCACAGACGTGGCACCATGATCCGCACATCTTGAAGCGGGCAGCATGAACGTCTGCCACCACAGAAGTCGTTTTCGATCAACGCGAGCCCGCAGCACGCCTGCGCCGAATCTCCATACTTGTCCCGGTGGCGCACTTTTGACAAATGAAGTGAAACCGTGCACCTCGCCGTAACTCTTGCGGAACCCCTCGGCCAGAGCCCATCGTCCAGCTAATGTCGAGTTATCGAGAAAATACATGAAAGCAAGGCTCATGCGCAGCTCCAAATGAAACGGTCAAGACCGTCCAGTATGTGCGGTGTGAGGACTGCGATCCCATTCCTGTACGTCAGAGGCATGAGACAGCTGTGCGCTGAAGCACCTGCTGCTCATCTATCCATTCCTATGCAAGAACGCGATCGCGGTTCTCACGGAAAACATGGTTGCAGCTGTCATCAGGCTCTGCATCAACAAGGTGCCAGTGCAGAAGTTCATACCGGTTCGAAAGGCGTGAAACGTCGAGACAGAGTTCATATGCCTGTACAGCCACATCCTCATTTGATGCGCATTGAGCATCTAATCGCGCCATCAGCATCTTTGCGCGTGATCATCGACAAGAGATTCTGCACAGAAAGGACACTGTACTCTGCCGTACGACAGACATCCCCACAGTCGATGTAAACCAATCAACAGGTCTATCTCATCGCAAGAAATTTCATCCACAAGGTCGAGTGAAGACTCCGTCGTCCCCATCGACACAATGCGTGCAAGATCCTCCTCCAAAAAATGTTCGACATTGCGGGGAATCAGACAGACTATGAATGCATCCGTAAAGCTCCATAAGTATCTGCGAAATTATTCGCCCCAATCCTCACGCAACATTCGCTCACGCCGATTGTCGGCGCTCCCGCATCAAGCAAGGCGTGCGATAGGTATGGGGGAGGTATTCTGGGATCAAACGGCGTATAGCAGTAGGAAAGGGGCCATTCCATCAACCTTTATTATCGCAAGCTCCTGCGAGCGATTGTCTCTGAGGAGACAATATGCGAACGGACATAACTCCATAATGGCACGGCTCTGCTTGTCGGTGTCTTGAGCGAGGATCACAAACGGAGATTAAATCTTATCCCTACGGATGATCTGTGCGCCGCATCTTCGAGATTTCATCACCAGCCTCACAACAAGTTTTCCTTTGCCGAGATCGATGTCTCCCCCCGTTCCATATGGTAGGCAAGACTTCAAAGCAACGACATCATACGCAGCGTGAAGAACATGGGCAGCCGTCCGATGACCGGGCCTTCTCCAAAATCCGAGGAATAGCCGATCCGAACTTTCGATCATGCGCTTCTGCTTTTACCCGATTGTGCTTCATCTTTTCTCTCAACGTCCTCCTCACAATAATAAATCGCGCCACATGCATACTCCAAACCTCTCACGGACAGAGACTGATTCCTCACAACCATGATATAAAAACCGATATATCATCTGCGCGTACAAAGCACACCCATACCATCGTCATGAATGGAGCGACACTTTAGGAGCTTGCACTGAGATTCAGGGCCAACACCGATTTCGTCGGCAAATCTCTTCATGCCTCGTCATACACCGCCCAGACCTGCTCGTATGCCGCTCCAACGGCTGCTCCGCAGCCCACGGCATTCATCACAGGGCAGAGTTCTCCATCGTCTGCACGCAGCCCACGCATGCAGGGCATCAGGCTCGAGGTCGGCATCGGTTTGCCAGCGGAGACTGCACGATCCACGTATTCCTCCAGCGTCCGCGCAGCGAGCGCATGCCCGACGTTCTCCACAGAGGATGCGCCAGAAAGCAGGCTGCCGAGGCTCTCCCCGCAAGCGTCAAGCAGCGGGCAACATAGCAGAGGGCGCGTCGCGGCCGTGCCGCCTCCCGGGTATGGGAACGGGTCGAGCGCAATATCCACGTGATTGGTGCGCGGCGAGATAGTCCTCCCGTGACGCGCCCTCCGCATCGACGCGCACAAGCGCAGCCTGCCGCAGGGCGGCGCATCGCCTCCACGCGCATCCGGCATAGGAAAGACATCCGTCTTTAGAAAGAGACGGCTCTCCGGCACGCGGCGCAGTGATCTCTGCCCATGCAGCGAGGACGTCATCGCCGGCTTAGTCAAAGTTGTTAAAGCTGCCAGAAAAACATCAAGGCCGCGCGCGCAGCCGTCAGATGTTCGGGAACGGGACCTGTGTGCAGCTGGCTGCCAGTGCAGGAAATGTGTCTGGGGCGAACACGCCAGTGCTCTTCCGCTGGTCCACGCTCCCGCATCCCCTGCCGCAAGAATGATCCGGCAAGGAAATAATCCACCGCCCGCAGCCCTGTCGAGGCAAAGTGGCGATCCTCGAGGATCCGCGCGCGCAGGACGATAGGGCGAGAATCGGCAGCGTCACCTGCCATGCTGCATGCCCGCGGGATCGACGAGGGATATCGATGCCGTCTCGAAAGATCGTGACGCTTCCTCCGTCGAGACGCAGGAAGGTTGCGGAAGTGAGCGACGGATCGCTTTCACATTTTCGGTATAGGCATCCTTCTGGATTCAGCGCATAAACCGTCACTCAAAACGAGGCCGAATCGAGGTGCCGTCATCAGCGTGACATGACGAAAGGAGAGCACCACGTGCTCTCTGACATCGGGCGAGAGATACCCAGTCATGCAGCCGCTCTCCCTGCGGTGCGCCTACCATGAATCAAACGGCGCACATCCGAGCGACGCACCATATTCCTCTGCCGCCCTCTTTGTCCTCGCGCATGTGGACGGCAGATAGTGGCGGAAGTAAAGAAGCACATTGCTCGCGTTGAGCGCACGCAGAGTGCACGATCGTAACCGCCAGCATCGCCCGCTCGTGGCTGCACCGTCTGCGGCTCGTCCGAGGAATCGTGCACACTGCCCCGCAAGATTAGCGTCCTACCTCTCGGCAATCGCAGGCGTACACGCATCGAGGAGCGGCGTGAGCAAAGTCCAGAGCGGCAGAGCGCTCGCCGCCCGAGCGTGAATGCGCGCACGCAGAAAGATGGTATAGGGATCACCGCGCGCGTATTTTGCCGCATCTCGCGCCATGCCGCAAGGAGTCGCGCACGTCCCGGGCCTCGATGCCGAAGTGCGGTCAAAAGCGCCGCCTCAATGGGCTCACGTCTGCGCAGCGTTTGATTCCCTTTGCGCTACACCGCTCATTCACGTGCAAAGCGCCGCAAAGATCCCCATCGCGCAGAGTCTCAAAGTCTGTCCATCGTCGTTCCATTCCTCGCGCAAGCCGCCCAGTACGCGCAGCACTGCACCCGCCTCTCGGAGTGCAGCGGCCACAGGCCTCCTGCAGGAGTTCGGCAGAAGGAGCGCAAGGGCGCTACGCCCTGCTCGGCGGGCGCAAAATTCATACCAGATCTGCGCTGCCACGGCGCGCCGTACGTTCCATATCCTCAATCACGGCGACGCCGCCGCAGAACATACATCCCCGCGCGCGAGACGCCGCCGGCTCGCAGAACTTCACCGTCGCACGCCGATCATAGTAGAGGGCAGCACGCGGAAAGAGCCCGCCAGCACAGATGCAAGAAACGCCGCGTCTGCAGTTTTACCGGCGGTGATGCGTTCAGCGTCTCGATCACAGCCGCATCGCTCCGGCTTCGCCCTGAAGCACGTGCAGCGAATCCGAGCAAGGGCGGGTGCGTAGTGCGGACGCTGCCGCGATGCGCGTTCATACAGGCGCCGCCGCCTCATCCGCATCTCTCCTTCGCGTAGCTCTGCGAGCCCTCACCCGAGGCGCATATAAGCACTCAGTTGCAAGGATGCCGGGTAATCGCCCTCCCGATAAGTACTCCTCATGCAGACGAGATTCCGACCGTAAAACGCAGCTGCGCCCGCGCCATACACAGCTGCTTCCCACGCATGGGGTGCCATAGATCAGGGGGAAGTCGGCTTTACTCCGGAAACGCCGCACACGCTGTCCGATACGTATCTTCCGATCTCCGCCTCCTGCTCCCAAGCGAGAGACGACTCGAGCAGAACCGCATGCGGACGATCCTCGGGTAGCACCACCAGGACAGTACTGCGCTGACCCGTGCACAGGCGCGCCTGGTGCCGCCGCCTGCGGGCTGAGTCCTCGAGCGAATGGTAGCAATCCATCAGATGGTATTCGTCGAGCTTCATATGCTCCTCCGCGCGCGTCGTGCACCGACGGCATCTCCAGATCACGCCGCGACTTCTCTTTGATGATGCGCGGCAGATACAGCCCGTGCTCGATAGAGCACGAGCGGTGCCCATCGCCATTCTAGCGTGCGGGTCCGCCGCTGAGATTCTCCACATGCTCGTTGGATTGCACGAAGCGGATGTGCGGCGCTGACGGCGGAAGATCCTGCGCTGCACCTGGCCGACGTCCGAGCAGAGCCCTGCATCCGTAGCGTCAATGGTGAGCCGGGTGAACGGCCACAAAACCGTCGAAGGTTTCTTTGTCATGTCATCAATCAACGGGCGCACGCGGTGCGCTCTCCTCTGTGAAGTATTCATCCGCATCCCAATAAGACAACCCGGTCGCCCTTCGCCCGATCGAGGTGCAAAATTCTTCGCCGCCGCGAAGTCGGTGATCCAGTCGAGAAATGGTAGATCGAGGGCGCCGCACTGCATCGTGCAGTCTCCACCGTCGTCAATCCGTTGACCCCGCATCGACGACGATCATCTCGTCGGCGGCAAAGACGCGCATGGACGCGAGCCAGCGCGGGCAGATTTTCTGCCTCATTCTTCGTGATGACACAGGCTGAGATCCTCATCGTACCAACTCCATCAATTCCTTCGATTTCCGATGCGCAGGGCAGAGCAAGGCGCGCACGCGTGAGGTATTCACTGCGCCTGCATGCGCGCACCGAGATGCGCGTTAAAGCGAAGCGCCATCCCATAGAGGGTATCCGAGTGTCTCCCCTCCGGCAGAGCAGAGCTGCCACCCGAGGAAAGCTCTCCACAGCTCACGGCGCAGCAAATGCTCTGCCGCAGTACGCACCAATGCTTTCTGCACCATAATCAGCGGATATGCGCAGAAAATCGCTCTGCCTGTTCTGCGTCTGCGTGGTGAATGAAACGCATCGCACGCAGAAGGTTGTACCCCTCCACGTACCATTCAGGAAGAGCCACGGCATCCGGTTCATCTCGTAATGCCGCCAGAAAATCACTGCATCGAGGTTTTGGAAGCAGCCCTCACTGCGGACGGTGATGGAGCGGAGACTGCTCCGCGTGGCGTTCCCGCTCCAGACGACGGCAGGATTTCCGGGAATCTCCTGCTTTACGTATGCAGCTTAATGTGCCCGGCGCGTTGCTCCCCCAGTTCTTTTCGGCGCAAGAGCATGTGCTCTTTCATAAATGAGCAGGGAACATCAGCCTACCACTGCCGCGACAGAGCGCGCCCACCTCCTGTGCGTGAGCGCAAGCCACAGCCGTAGCTGTCTGCAAAGCGCATGAGATGAGCGGTATTTCTGCATCACTGCCGAGCATTTCACGCAAACCGCTCACACATTCCCCATATTTTCGGATGCGTGGGCTCCCACACGGACATCCAGGGCCTCGCGCGCCGTATCAAGCGCAAAGGCACGCACTGAGCTCCTCCTCCGCCGCAGGCACACGCCCATCTCATTTTAGGAGACGGGCGCGCGCGGCAGATACGGTGCCTGCCACGCAGGGGAATGCGGATGCCTCGCCGCCTTTATCCGCGGGGCTCGCGTAGAGTTCCAACGCACGCGTCAGTGCCGGGCAGCGCCGCATCATCACCGCACGCCGCAAAGCAGCAGACCGAGACGACCGTAAATCCGGCAGCTGGGGAAATTCATGGCACGCTGCACGCGCGCTTCCACCTGCGCGCAAGCGGACATTTTCCTGCTCCATTGCATCGAGCAGAAGATGATGGAGGTGGCTCGCATGCACCAACGGAGGTCACAGGCTCCTCCAATGCGCACGCGCATAAACTCAGCGCCGTCGCATATTTCCCAAGGCCGTAGTAGGTATCGGCGAGATAGCGGCAGTCTCCGGGCTGCAGACCACGCTCCTCAATGCGCTGCTCCATCAGGGCGAGATTTCGCCCATGTTTCCGCGCGGATACGCCCCGAGGAGTAGCCCACATGGCGAATGGGCAAGCGTAGCGGGTTCATGATAGAGAACGGGTTCTCCGTTCTGTCTTACGCACGCCCGTGCACCCGCCCCTCATAAAGAGCCCGCGCACATGCGCAGGAGGCGGACATGCGGTGCGCGCCCCGTCTCACGGTCGCCCGCATCCTCATCGACGATGCACAATCGGAAGGAGTACGGCATCCACATGCGGCAGAATCACATCCACCATAGCAAGATAGGCACGCACTTCGCTCGGGGCAAAGAACGACTCATCTGCATCGAGGACGACGGCCCAGTCACCGCTTACGGC